>ERZ780095.20-NODE-20-length-76801-cov-4.81809_pt1 | contig 76801 bp, 71 predicted proteins | sample MGYA00511574_ERZ780095 | MGnify/ENA primary metagenome ERZ780095 (study PRJEB29588, sample SAMEA2153837) | human gut metagenome | biome: human gut; feature: human-associated habitat; material: faeces | place: Denmark | collected 2008/2010 ...
TGAAGGAGTTGTTACTGTAAAAGGACCTAAGGGTGAACTTTCTACTAAACTTGCTAAAGGAATTAGCATCAAAGTAGAAGATAACCAATTAGAACTTACAAGAGTAAACGACACTAAAGAAATCAAATCAATGCATGGAACTATGAATGCAAACCTTTCAAATATGATTCATGGTGTAACACATGAATTCCAAAAAGGTTTAGAGATAATTGGTGTAGGTTACCGTTTTGCATTAAAAGGTAACACACTAGTAATCAATGCAGGATATTCTCATCAAGTAGAAATGGATATTCCAAAAGGAATAACTGTTGAATTAATTAGCAATACTGAAATAACTGTAAAAGGTATTGATAAAGCTCAAGTTGGCGAATTCGCAGCAAACATAAGAAAAGTAAGAAAACCAGAACCTTATAAAGGAAAAGGAATTCGTTATAAAGATGAACACATTCGCCGTAAGGAAGGAAAGAAAGCCGCTTAAGCTAATTAGCTGCTTAAATTAAAATTAAAAATATAAGATAAGGAGAAGTTACTTATGATAAATAAAGTGTCAAAAAATGCTATGCGTCAAGCTAGACATGAAAGAATAAGAAAAGATATTCATGGAACTGTAGCTGTACCAAGATTAAGTGTTTATAGATCTAATTCAAATATCTTTGCACAACTTATTGATGATGAAAATGGCATCACTTTAGTGAGTGCTTCATCAATCGATAAAGAATTAAAATTAGAAAATGGCGGCAATATTGAAGCTGCTACTAAAGTTGGTAAATTATTGGCTGATAGAGCACAAAAAGCTAACATTAAAAAAGTTGTATTTGATAGAGGTGGACATCTTTATCATGGTCGTGTAAAAGCTTTAGCTGAAGCTGCACGTGAGAATGGATTAGAATTCTAATAGGAGGGTATTTATGCAAAATAAAAATAATGACCCAAAAGCAAAAACATTAGAAGAATTAGTTGTCGAAATTAAAAGCGTTGTTAAAGTTAACAAAGGTGGTAGACAAAGAAGATTCTCGGCTACTGTTGTTGTTGGGGATAGAAAAGGTAAAGTTGGATTAGGTATGGGTAAAGCAAACGAAGTACCTGATGCAATCAAAAAAGCTATACAAGCTGCAAATAAAAATTTAATTAAAGTACCTTTAACTGACAATAGAACAATTGCTCATGAAGTAAATGGTGTTGCAGGAGCTGCAAAAGTAGTTTTAATACCAGCTGCGCCAGGTACTGGAGTTATTGCAGGTGGAGCAGTTAGAGCTGTACTAGAACTTGCAGGAGTTCAAGATATTTTATCAAAATCACTAGGATCAAGAACTAAAAATAATATGGCAGCCGCTACAATTAATGCACTAAAACAAATTAAAACACCAGAACATGTTGCACAGTTAAGAGGAAAAACAGTAGAGGAGATTTTGGGATAATGAAATTACATGAATTAGAAAAAAATATTGGTGCAAAACAAAGAAGAAAAATTGTAGGACGTGGACCAGGTAGTGGTCTTGGAAAAACTAGTGGTAAAGGACAAAAAGGACAAAACTCTCGTAGTGGTGGAGGAGTAAATCCAGTATTCGAAGGTGGACAATTACCATTATATAGACGTTTACCTAAGAGAGGATTCTCAAATCATGAATTTAAAATTAAATATGCTACTATTAATGTAAGTGATTTAAATATTTTTGAAGAAGGTACATTAGTAACACCAGCTTTATTAAAAGAAGTTGGATTAGTAAAAAAACAATTAGATGGAATTAAAGTTCTTGGAAATGGAGAAATTAATAAGAAATTAACAGTTCAAGCACATAAGTTCTCAAAGAGTGCTATTGAAAAGTTAGAAGAATCTGGAAGCAAAATTGAGGTGATCTAATATGTTTCAAACAATGAAACAATTATTTGCGCCTACTAACAAAGACTTAAGATTAAGAATACTTTTCACTTTAGGTGCATTAATGATATTTGTTATTGGTACTGGAGTTCAAGTTCCAGGTACTGCCGATGTAACAGTTAATTTAGGATTTCTTGAATTAATAAATGTAATGGGTGGTGGAGCACTAAAGCAATTTTCAATATTTGGTTTAGGAGTTATGCCATACATTACTGCATCCATTATAGTTCAATTATTACAAATGGATATATTTCCATATTTTAGTGAACTAAAGGATGAGGGTCCAGTAGGACGTCAAAAATTAAATCAAATAACTAGATATATGGGTATAATATTTGCCTTTATTGAAGGGTTTGCATTTGCATATGCGTTCTTAGGATCAGGTAAAACTACTATGGATTATATGTATGTTGCAACTATATTAACAGCTGGAACAGCATTTCTTCTATGGTTAGGAGACCAGGTTACACAAAAGGGAATTGGTAATGGTATTTCATTAATAATTCTTGCAGGTATTGTTGCTACAATGCCAAGCATGTTTATAACTGCATTTAAAGAATTAATAACTAAAGGTGAATTTGCATTATGGCTTGGTATTTTACTATTTGTATTGTTCATAATAGTATATTTCCTAATAATAGTAGGAGTTATATTTGTAGAACTTGCAGAACGTAAAATTCCTATTCAATATGCTAATAAGTCTACTAGTGCTTATGGTAATCAATCATTTATGCCAATAAAAGTAAATACAGCGGGAGTTATGCCAGTAATATTTGCTTCAAGCTTACTTGCAATACCAGCAACAATAGCACAATTGGTAAAAAATGAAAAGTTTATAAATTTTGTTAATAATTACTTAACTTATACTAAACCTGTTGGTTTTATAATATTTGTTGCACTTATTTTCTTCTTTGCTTATTTCTATACTTACATTCAATTAAAACCAGAAGATTTAGCAAAGAATTTAAAAGAAAATGGAGGATTTATTCCAGGTGTTAGACCAGGTAAAGACACAGAAAAATATATTTCAAATGTCTTATCTAAGTTGACTATAATTGGTGGTGTATTCCTAGTAATAATAGCTGGATTACCAATCATATTCAGTAGTTTATCTGGATTATCTTCAGCAGTAACAATTGGTGGTACAAGTTTACTAATAGTTGTCGGAGTTGCACTTGAAACTTATAAACAACTAGAAGGTAGTCTTGTTTCAAGAAATTATAAGAAGGGATATAGTAGAAGATAATGAAAAATTTGATTTTAATTGCTGCACCAGGTGCAGGAAAAGGGACTTTATCAAAAGATTTACTTGAAAAATATAATTATGTTCATATTTCAACAGGAGATTTATTAAGAGAACAAGTTGCTAAAGGTGATGAACTTGGTAAAAAAATTAACGAAATGCAGACAGCAGGAAAGTTAGTTACACCAGAAATAGTTTACTCTGTACTAGAAAATAAATTAAATGATCCTGCTTGTGATAATGGATATATATTAGATGGATTTCCAAGAAATCTTGAACAAGCAAAAGAATATGATAAGATTTTGGAGAAATCCGGAAGAGATTTAGGAATGGTAATATTAATAGATATTCCTAAAGAAATGTTAGTAAAGAGAATTACAGGAAGATATATGTGTAAAGACTGTGGTGCTATATACAATATCTATAGTGAAGAAATGGCTCCTAAAAAGCCTGGTATTTGTAATAAATGTAATGGTGAGTTATATCAAAGAAAAGATGACAACATTGAGTCACTTGAAGTTAGATATCAAACTTACCTAGACAGTACAACACCACTTATTGAATTTTATAAAAATAGAGGGGTGCTTCAAGTAGTAGACGGAAGTAAAGGCCGCGAATATACATTGGAGCAAGTTGAAAAGTTAATTAAAGACTAGGTGAATAAATTGATTAAAATCAAAAGTCAAAGAGAAATTGAATTGTTGAGAGAAGCAGGACATATTGTTTATCAAACACATCAATATTTAAAACCTTACATTAAAGAAGGTATTACCACTGCAAAGCTTGATAGGCTTGCAGAAAAGTTCATAAGAAGTAAAGGTGCAATACCTTCTTGTAAAGGTTATGAAGGATATCCAGCAACATTATGTGTAAGCATAAATGAAGAAGTTGTACATGGAATTCCTGGACCACGTAAATTAAAAAATGGTGACATAGTTTCAATAGATATATGTGCTTGTTATAAAGGATATCATGGTGATTCTGCATGGACTTACCCTGTTGGTAACATAAGTGCAGAAAAAGAAAACTTATTAAGATATACTAAACAAGCTTTGTTTGAAGGTTTAAAAGAAATTAAACCAGGGGCAAGAATTGGTGATATATCTAATGCAATTGAAGTATATGCAACAGAGCATAATTTAGGTGTAGTAAAGGAACTAGTTGGACACGGTGTAGGAACAGAACTACATGAAGAACCAGATGTACCAAATTATGGAAAAAAAGGAACAGGTCCAGTATTAAAAGAAGGTATGGTTATAGCAGTAGAACCAATGTTAAACTTAGGAACTGCTGATATATACATGTTAGATGATGGTTGGACAATACTTACTGATGATGATAGTCCATCTGCTCATTTTGAACATACTGTTGTTGTTACAAAAGATGGATATGAAATATTAACAGGAGAGTGAAAAGATGGCAAAAGACGATACAATTGAAGTTGAAGGAAAGGTTCTAGAAATCATTCCGGGTGGTAAATTCAAAGTACAATTAGAAAATGGATACATTGTAGAAGCTCACGTTTCTGGTAAAATACGAATGAACTACATTCGCATCTTACCGGGGGATACTGTAATGTTAGAATTATCACCTTACGACTTAACACGTGGGCGTATAACCTATAGGAAATAATAGGAGGGATAAAATGAAAGTAAAAGCATCAGCAAAGAAGATTTGCGCAAAATGCAAAATTGTAAAAAGAAAAGGCAAAGTAATGGTTATTTGTGAAAATCCAAAACACAAACAAAGACAAGGTTAATGAAAGGAAGTGTAAAATATGGCTCGTATTAAAGGTGTAGATATACCTAATGATAAACATGTTGAAATAGCACTAACATATATTTATGGTATTGGTAGAAAAAGATCAAATAAAATTCTAGAAGCAGTTAAAATTGCTCCATCTAGAAAAGTAAGTGATTTATCTAATGATGAATTAAATTTAATTCGTGATGAAATTTCTAAATACAACGTTGAAGGAGATTTAAGACGTGAAGTAAATATGAATATTAAAACTAAGATGGAAATAAATTCATATGAAGGAACTCGTCATAAAAAAGGATTACCTGTAAGAGGACAATCAACAAGAAGTAATGCAAGAACTCGTAAAGGAAAAGGTAAGACTGTAGCTAACAAAAAGAAATAATAATTAAGGTTTAATAGTAAAAGGAGGTCAAAGAAATGGCTTATAAGACTAGAAAAAGAAAAGTAAAAAAGAATGTTCCAGAGGGAATAGCACATATTCATTCAACATTTAATAATACAATTACTACTATTACAGATAAAGAAGGTAATGCAATAGCTTGGTCATCAAGTGGAGCATTAGGATTCAAAGGTAGTAAAAAATCAACTCCATTTGCTGCTGGTGTTGCTGCAGAAGCTGCAGGAAAAGCTGCTTATGAAATTGGTATGAGAAAAGTAGAAGTTTATGTTAAAGGTTTAGGTCCTGGTAGAGAAACTGCTATCAGATCACTTCAAACTGCAGGATTAGAAGTAACTGCAATTAACGATGTTACACCAATTCCACATAATGGATGTCGTCCACCAAAACGTCCACGTGGTTAATAATAAAGGAGGTAGTTTCATGGTAGAATTTGAAAAACCAAACTATAAAATAACTGATTATGTAGAAAGTAATTTCTATGGTAAATTTGAACTTGAACCATTAGAGAGAGGATTTGGTATTACTATAGGTAATGCATTAAGAAGAGTAATGTTATCATCTCTTCCAGGAGCTGCAATTAGTAGTGTAAAAATTGAAGGTGCATTACATGAGTTCCAAACTCTTGAAGGTGTAGTAGAAGATGTAACAACTATTATATTAAACTTAAAGAAAATAGTTATTAAAAAACACGTTGAAGAAATGAAAGTAATTCATTTAAACGTAACAAAAGAAGGGCCAGTAACTGCTGGAGATATCGAATGTGATAGTGACGTTGAAATAATTAATAAAGACCTAGTAATCGCTAATGTTGCTAAAGGTGGAAAATTAGTTATGGAAATGACTGTAACAAGTGGTAGAGGATATGTTAAGAGTGAAGAAAATAAAAAACTTCTTGATATTAAAAAAGTTGGTGTAATACCAATAGATTCAATTTACTCTCCAATCGAAAGAATTTCATATGATGTTGAAAGTGCACGTGTAGGTCAAGATGAAAGTTATGATAAGTTAATACTAAATGTATGGACTAACGGTTCAATCAAACCAGAAGAAGCAGTTGCATTAGCATCAAGAATTTTAATTGAACATTTTAATATTTTAACTAACTTAAGTAATATTGCAAATGTTACTGGAATGATGATTGAAAAAACAGAAGATCCAAAAGTAAAAGCACTAGAAACTACAATTGAAGATTTGGATTTTTCAGTAAGAGCATATAACTGCTTAAAGAGAGCTGGAATCCACACTCTACAAGACCTAGTAAATAAAAGTGAAAATGATATGATGAAAATCCGTAATTTAGGTAAAAAATCTTTAAAAGAAGTTTTAGACAAAGTTAGAGATTTAGGACTTGTATTACGTGATGACGACTAGTAGGGAGGAAAATTATGGCATACAGAAAATTAGGTGTTGACAATAAACACAGAAGAAGCATGCTTGCTAATTTAACTAAAGATGTTATAAAGAATGGAAAAATAGTTACAACTGAAACTAGAGCTAAAGAAGTAAGAAAATTTGTTGATAAAATGATTACTTATGGAAAAAAGGGAGATTTAATCTCACGTAGAAAAGCACTAGCATTCTTACAAAATGACACTGAAGCAGTTAAAATTGTTTTTGACGATTTAGCTAGCAAATACGCTAAAAGAAATGGTGGATATACAAGAATCTTAAAACTAGATGAAAGACGCGGAGACGATGCTTTACTAGTAGTTTTAGAACTTGTTGAAGAATAAGACTAGAAATAGTCTTTTTTTGTTCTAATTTTTAATTATCATGCTATAATTGTTTTGAGGAAGAGATAGTATGAAAAAAAGTAAGATGGTTATAGGAAAGACAAAGCAAAAAACTAAAAGCCAGAATAAGGTTAAAACAAAGAAGTCTAATAAATCACGTAAAAAAAATGTGATTAAAACAAGACCTTCTATAAATAATAATGTAAATAAGGTAAAAGAAATCAAAAATGATGTTGAAACTCAAAAAATTGAATCTAATACTAAGAAAACGACTAAGAAAAGTAAAGTTTTACATATCGTAAAATCTAAATTTAAAACAGTATTAGATAAGATAAAGAGAATCATTAGTAACATAAATGGTAATAAAAAGAAGAAAAAAGTAATATTGATATCTATATTATCGGTATTAATAATTGCTGTAATATTACCAATTATAATTTTTAAAAGAGAACCAATAATATTTACATTTAAATCATTTAATGCAGGAGAAAAGGTAACTTTTAGTGGTACAGAATGGTATGTAATAAAAGATACTGGTATTGATGAGAAGGAAGTAGAGTTAATTAGTAAATTGCCGTTTGATTTAAATAGAGATGGTAAAATAGATGAATCCGATACAGTAGAATTTGATACCGAAAACTCAGTTGAATATACAACTGTCGATAAGAATAATATAGGTTATTATATAAATAATGCAGTATTAAATATGATAGAAGAAAAATCCGGAGTAAAAGAAATTAGACTTTTAACTTCAGATGAGTATATAACGCTAAGAGATCAAATGGAATTCGGGTATGATTGGAATGAAGGTAATTGGCTAGCAAGTGAAAATACAAAAACATGGTGGTTAAGAACTTCAAAATATAGTCATATATATGTGGTAACAGAAAGAGGAAGCTATATGTTAGATGAGGCAACAAATAAAAATTATGTAAGACCCGTTATTAAAGTATTGAAAAATTATGTAAAATAGACTAGACACAAAATAAAAAATATTGTAAAATTTAACTTGTGCATTTTGTTTAAACTTGATAAATAAAAAAAATAAAACGATCCACTTTTAATGAGGTTCGTTTTTTGGCGTATAAAGGAGGTTTTATGAGTAGTATAAGCGAAAAAGACTTGCTAGAAGAAAAAGAAAGACTTAATCAAACAAAAAAAGTAATCAATGAAAAAATTTCTGATTTGGGACAGCAATTATATGACAAAGAGGAAAAAATTCAAGAGTTCCAAAAATTTATGTGGGATGCAAGGCATGATATGGACCCACAAGAAATGAAAAGCATGGTTGCAATTAATGATGTAGAAGTAAATATCGCATTAAGTAAGGGAAAATATTTCCAAAAATTATTTAAAATTCAAAATAGTCCATACTTTGGCGCAATAACATTTAAAGATAGTGATTCTGATACCGAAAAAATTTATATAGGATTAACTCATCTAGAAGATGGAGAAAAACACTTAATATATGACTGGAGAGCCCCAGTATCATCACTATTTTATGATTATGGAGTAGGACCTGCAAGGTATAAAGCACCAAAAGGTTTTATAACTGGTGACATAACAAATAAAAGACAATTTAAAATAAAAGATGGTAAATTAATAAGAGTATTTGATAATAGTTTAAATGTTGATGATGATATACTACAAGAAGTACTATCGAATTCATCAAGTGAAAAAATGAAAAACATTGTTAACACAATTCAACAAGAACAAAATCAAATAATAAGGAATGTGGAAGATAAAAACCTAATAGTTCAAGGTATTGCTGGTTCGGGTAAGACATCGGTTGCACTTCATAGGATTGCATTTCTTTTATATAAAATTGAAAATTTACAATCAAACAATGTATTAATTTTCTCACCAAACCAAGTATTTTCAGAATATATTTCAAACGTTCTACCAGAACTTGGCGAAGACAATACAATGCAAACCACATTTAGTGATTTTTTAACTACATTTATTTTTGAGTACAAAGATGTTGAATCATTCACAAATTTTGTGGAAAGATATTATAAGTATAATGAACCAAATAAAGAATTGGTAAAATATAAACAAAGTGATGAAATAATTGATCACATTAATAAATATGCAGAAGCATTTGTTAATAATATTACCTTTACAGATAAAATATCAACACATGATTTTGAAATATCAAAAGAAGAATTAAATTACTTATTTAAAGACAGATACTCTAAGTTTAATCTCTATGATAGAATAGATGCAATCTGTGAAAAACTATGTTATCTATATTACAAAGGTAAGAAAACAGCTAAAAGTAAAATTAGGGCACTATTAAAAAGAACAATGAATGTAGATATAGATTATAAAAAAATATATATGGACTTTTACACAAGTGAGTATTTCATCAACAATTATAATGGAAAAATATTACCAGAAGATATAAACTATTTAAAAAATAATAAAATAATTAAATATGAAGATGCTTGCTTATTTGTATACATTAAAGGCTTATTAGAAGGATTTGGATACAAAGGAAATATTAAAGAAGTTGTAATAGATGAAGCACAAGACTATTCATTTCTTCAATATAAGATAATTAAACAAATATTTAAATCGGCAAGTTTTACTATTCTAGGTGATGTAAATCAAACTATTAATCCATATTATATGTACGAAAGCTTAAATAAATTAAGTGAGATATTTGAAGATACTAAGTATCTAGAATTAACAAAAACATATAGATCAAGCCCTGAAATAATTGAATATACTAATAAAATATTAAATTTAAACCATGTATCCGCTATAAGAGATAAGAGTAATAGAGAAATATTATTTAGAGAAGAAAAAAATAACTTATTAGAATTATTAACTAATGATATTGAAACACTATTTAAACAAAACTTAAATGTATCAATTATCACAAAAGATGATAAAGAAGCTAAAAAAATATATGAACTACTTAAAGATAAATATGAATATATTTCACTTGTAAACTCTAACACAGTTGAGTTTAGTAAGAAACTTTTAGTAATCCCATCATATGTTTCAAAAGGACTAGAATTTGATTCTGCAATAATATATACAGAGAAAGACAATAAATATACAAAAGATGAAAAGAACTTGTTCTATGTTGCTTGTACAAGAACACAACATCAATTAATAATTTATAATCAATAAATTTAGGAAAATAACATTATATCCACTATAATAATAATGAGTGATGGTAATCGAATAGATTATGAAAAAATTATTATTGGCTTTAATGTTATTTTTTGTTAGTATTACAGGAGTTTATGCTTCTAATTATGATGATGCATTCTATGGTGCCGAAAAAATAAAAGATATTTATATAAAAAAGGTGAGTAAAGATAAAACACAGGCAAAACAACCACAGTTTATAAGAAAGAAAAGTGATGATGGAATAGGTTATTGTACTGAACCATTTGAAGTAATGAAGTATAATGAAAACTATAAGTCATATTCAGAAAATCAAGAAAAGCATTTAGGAATAAGCAAGCAAGCTTGGGATAAGATAACTAAGATTGCATATTATGGATATGGATATAAAAATCATAAGGAAGACAAATGGTATTCAATTACCCAAATTATGATATGGAGAGTAATTGAACCTGATGCAGAATTTTATTTTACAGATAAATTAAATGGGAAAAAAATAGATATATATGATAAAGAAATAAAAGAGATAGAAAAATTAGTAGAGCAACATAATAAAGTACCAAGTTTTTCATTTGATGATTTAACATTTTCTATAAATAGTACAAATACTCTAACTGATTCAGGAAAAGTATTGGAAGATTATGAAATTGAATCTAAAAGTGATAATATCGATGTTAAAATATTCGGAAATAAAATGACAGTAACAACACATGATGAAACAGCTTCTTTTATAAAATTAAAAAGGAAAGAAAACTATAATAGACCAAGTGTAGTATTTGTAGATAATAAACATCAAAATATAATGACACCAGGGAAAATTTCTAAAATGGATATTACTATTAAAGTTAATGTAAAAGGTGGAAGAATAAAAATAAATAAACTGGATTCAGATACAAATAAAAAATTTCCACAAGGAGAAGGAACTTTGATAGGAAGTGTATATAATATTTATGATTCAAATAATAAAATAGTTGATACCTTAGTAATAGATAGTAATTATGAGGAAACATCTATTAAATTACCTTTCGGGAAATATACTATAAAAGAATCAAAAAGTATGCAGGGATATAAATTAGATTTAAATGAATATGAGGTTGTTTTAGATAAAAATAATACATATAAAGAGTTAAATCTAAAAAATGAAGTATATAAAGGAAAAATAGAAATATATAAGTATTATGATGAAAAATTAGAAGAAGGGGTATCATTCGAAATATATAATAAAGATGGTAAAAAAGTAAAGGTAGTAACAACCGATAAATTTGGTAAAATAGACATTACTCTTCCATATGGAACATATAAATTTCATCAGCTTAATAGTATGAAAAACTATAAATGCGTAGATGATTTCACCATGAAAATAGACGAGGCTACAAAAGTAAAGAGATTTGATCTTCATGATGAAAAATTCTTAGCGAAGATAATAATAAAAAAGAAAGATTCTCAAACAGGAGAAAGAATAGTAAATGGTGCTATATTCAAAATATATGATATCCAAGAAGGAAAGTATTTAATAATAGATAATAAAGATGAATTCATAACCATAAATGGAATAATAGAAATAGAGAATCTACCTGCAGGGAAATACTATATCGAAGAAATAAAAGCACCAGCAGGATATAAACTAAATAAGAATAAAATCTATTTTGAAGTAGATGATGAAAATGAATTTAAATATGAAGGTGAAATTCCAGTACTTGAAATAAATATAAACAATGAAAAAGAAAAAGAAGAAGTAGTACCCAAAACAGGAATAAGTTTCATAGAAAAAGACATTTATATATTAGAAGAAGATAAAAGAAAAATTAAACTAACAAAATAAAAAGGTTTGAAGGAAATTTCAAACCTTTTACTTTACTCTATAACAAGTGGATTAAAGTTAACAATTGCGTCCACAAGTTTTGGATGTTTAATAACAAAATGTATAATTGGGTTAGCAGATTTTGATAATATAACATGATGCTTTCCGACCATAGTTATGTTAATATTTTTAAACGTTTTATAACTATTAGTTATAACTTTATAATTTTTATTAATATTTGAATACTGAATAGTTAACTCAAAATGTTTAATAAAATCTTCATATGTATATTTAATTTTTTTATCATAAAATATATTCTCAGTTGATAAAGCAATAGAATCATCTAAAAACTCTTCCGTAGTAGGTTTATAAATAACATCAGTGATAGTACTGTTAGTAAGTATAGAAGTCATGTATTCTTTTTCTTCCTTCTTATATTCAATAATAGTATTAATATCATCCTGAGAAATATTGTTATCATTTAATATTTTAATAAGTAACTCATCCGAAATAGTGAAAAGCGGAAGAGAAGAAAATATTCTCTTTCTATCAAGAATAATCTCACTTTCATTAATTAAAAATGCTTTAAATGCAGATTTATTATCCTCTTTGTAGATTTCCATAAGTGGGTTAGCTTTCTTTAAAAGAAGATTTGCTTTTTCTTTATAATATACTAATTCTTTATTATTACTTGTTAAATAATATTTTCCTTTATCATGAGATCCTTTAATACATTCTCCAGTAAGTGCTACACCACCAGATACATAATTCAAATGATTATAAACACTATTTTTAACTTCTTTCAAATAATATGGAGATATCTGACCAGTCATATAAATTGGTATCCAACTTTCAAGTCCAAGCATCATTTCATTAAAAGGTCTATCTAAATTATGAATTATATTTAAATGAAGGCCTTTTTTTAGTGACATTGCAATCGCAAACATCCATTTTTTTCCAAAATCCAAATCTTTTGCCATATCCTCCATTGGCATATCACTACACATAAATACATCTTCCATAGATTTTGTTAAAACAGTAGCCTTAAAAAAATCAAGTTCACCTTTTTTCATTTCTTCAATACCATAATAATTTTTTGATTTAACTATATAAAATGGTAGGGAAGGTACTTTTAGTTCATCAAATTTTATTGCCTTAATATAATCGTTTAAATCAAACTTATCTAAGTTAGTTAAAAAGTCATTAATATAATTTTTATCCTTAGTGTGATAATTATTAACAAGGTAATCATATATTTTATGAAATAATTTATCATTGGTGTTTATCTCATCTTCAGTAGAATCTAGCACAGTTAAAAGTAAGTCTTTATATATAGGAGAATTATACTTATAGACTATATAATTAGCAACTTTTGTGGAAAAATCCTTTGGATCAGAAGGCTTTGTTTTTCCATTTTTAATTCTAGAAATATGTGATGCATCAAATACGATATATTTGGACATATCCTTTGTATTAATATTAAGTATGGAAATTAAATTGTTTAGATTTTTACTAAAGGAATCATAATCAAAATCATCTAAAGATGTGATAGATAAAGACAGGTCTTTATGGATATGTTCTTTTGTATAACTTTTATCAGTTTTAGTAGAAATATTAAAGAAAGCATCAACAATAGAATTAAAATTATCACTATCTATTTTAGGTATTCGCTTTCCACTGCGGTATCTACTAATTACAGATTCAGAAATACCAGAAATCTCAGATAACTGTTTAGAAGAAATTTTAAACTCTGTAAGATATTTATTTAGTTTTTCATTAAAGCTCATTATATCACCCTAAAACAATTATATAACAAAAAATCATTTCATACAAAAAAACTTACCAGTAAAAGCAATGCTTTAACTGACAAGTTAATTGTTATATGGGTGTATATAAACTATAATTAAATAGAAGATAAAAGAGGTGTATATTATTTGAAAAAGTTTGATAAAAAAAACTTAGTGTATTTAGGAATTGTTTTACTTGCAATTATTTTAATAGTATTTATATATCCAAAGAAGAATACTAATACTATTAAAACTAATAAAGGTGAAGTAAAAATAAAAAAACTAGAATCAAGTACAATAGAACTAGAGGAATATAATTCTGATGTACTAACAATGAAAAAACCAAAAGGTTGGAAAGTAGAAACAGGGGGTACAGGAGTTTATTATGCAATAAGAGTAACTGACCCTAATGATACTAGAAATCAAATATTTTTAATGCCAAAAATCCAGCCATTATTAAAAAGTAATAAGGCAAAAGAATTTTGGAAAAATTACTATAATTTAAGTGGAAAAGATAGTAAGTATAGAATTTATACAGAAGCCGTTGTATTGGATAATCCAACAACAGAAGGCTTTTATAAGAAATTTAATGATGTTGGTTCTTATATTAAGAAAGTGGACTCAGGCTACTCAAATATAACCTTTCCAACATTTAATGATTTTAAAAAAATTGATGAACAAGAATCAACTTCATCAATGAAAAATGTAGCAATAAATAGCAAGGTTTTAAGGGCAACATTTACAAATGAAGACTCAAAAGAATCAGAGGGTATGTTTTTAGCATCAATAGTAAACTTTGGTAATCAATATCAAGATGGAGTAGATTTTTCATATTATATGATATATGACATTATGGCCATAACAAGTGCTAAAGATAAATTTATAGAGTATAAAGATATTCTACTTAAATCTATTAACTCAATTGAATTTTCAGATAGTTATGTTAAAAAAACAATAGATGATGGAAACACTCAAACAAAGCAGGCTCTAGCACTAAGTGCAAGTATACAAAAAGCATTTGATTCATACATGAGTGCTTGGGAAAATAGAAACAAAACATATGATATTATGAGTCAAAAACAAAGTGATGCAACACTAGGATATGAAAGAGTTTATAATACTGATACAAATGAGATTTACAAAGCATATAATGGCTTTACTGATGAATATAAAGGTAACCAATATAAAAGTATAACTGATGAGATGTATGCAGATAAAGTATCAGGATATATTGAAAAATAAAGGAGGGAATATGGCATTAATAAAATGTCCAGAATGTGGACACAAGATAAGTGATCAATGTGAGTCATGTCCAAAGTGTGGATATGAACTAAATAAAAAAGAAGAAAGTATAAAAAAGATAACAAATATCACAAAAAATAATAACAATTTAAAATACTTAATAATAATTGGAGTAATAATAGTAGGAATACTACTTTACACAGGTAATAAAAAAGATATTAATCAGAATACTAATCAGAATACTAATCAAAACACAAACCAAGATACAAACCAAACACCAAACAGTAATACACCGCAAAACAATAACGGAATGCTTTCATATACAAGTAAAAATCTAGGAGTATTCTTTACCTATCCAAGTAGTTATAAAGTAACTGAACAAGATGGTGCTATATATGTAGGTCAAAACATTGATAATAAAGGAGCACTTATTCCATATATAATAATTGCAAAATATAATAATTATAATAATCCAGTACAATTTTTAAATAAGTTTACAGATGCATTAAGAGAAGAATATGGTAATGTTCAAATAACAATAGATTTAGTAAGTGGAAATATAGGTGGAAAATCAGTTTATGGAATAGCTTATAATTATTACTCAAGTAACCATCTAGTAGTGGATAATAGATATGCATTTGTAATTAATAACAAAGTATATATGGTAGGAACAAAAGAAGAAAATCAAAATTCAGAAGCTATTAATAATGTAGCATCAAATATAATATCGTCATTAACAGAAGGAGGTAACTAATGGCACTAATAAAATGTAGTGAATGTGGCAAAGAAGTATCATCAAGCGCAAAGACTTGTCCACATTGTGGAATAAAAATAAACTTTAAAAAATGTCCAGAATGTGGAAAAAAATTAAAAGGTGATGAGACAAATTGTCCGGAATGTGGTTTTCCACTAGAAAAAAAGACAGCAACCAATCTAATAACAGAAAACTTAGATAAAATAACAGGTGCAAAATCAGAAAATTATGTAACTGTAAAAGATTTATTTAAAGATACGTTTAAAAAACATACCGATGAAGACATAGACTCAGTGTTTGTATGTGGAACTGAGCAGACTACTCCAAAAATAAAAGATATAAATCCAAAGAAGGCAAGTGCATGGGTATATTTCAAGATGTTAATTTTTTTCTTAATAGCTTATATTCCTACGTATGTTGGATATATATACTATGGAAATTCCAACTTCTTACCAGCAATGATAATTTTAGCTGCTTTTGCGGTACCAGTAACTGTGCTAGTTTTCTTCTTTGAAATCAACCTATTTAGAAATATACCTTTTCATAAAGTATTAAAATATTTCATAATAGGTGGAGGAGCATCTCTTTTTGTTGCGATATTGTATTACTCATTGCCATACTTTGAACAAAAAACTGCAACATTAAATTTTGAGGGAGCTTTTTTCGTTAGTTTAATTGAAGAAATAGCAAAAATAGTAATGATAGCATTTTTCCTATTTAGAAATAAAAAATGTAATTATATATTAAATGGATTACTTGTAGGTGCAGCAGTGGGTGCCGGATTTGGAGCCTTTGAAACAGCAGGATATATATTAAGGTATGGTATGAACAACGGAATAGAAACAATGTTACAAGTAATTAAATTTCGTGGGTTACTAGCACCCGGTATGCATGTAGCATGGGCAACAATTGAAGGTGGAGCACTTATGTATGTAAAGGGCTTTGATAAATTAGATAAAAAGCATTTAAACGACAAGAGATTCCTATTAATTTGCATAATACCATTAGTATTACATTGGTTTTGGGATTTACCTATCCAAGCACCATTCGAACTATTTAGAGTAGGGCTAACAGTAGCAGCATGGATAGTAATAATATACTTTATAAATTTAGGACTAAAACAAATAGATGATGCTAAAAAGTTAGAAAAAGAGCAGGTTAAAAAATAAAAAAAATTGGGGTTTTCAAAAAACCTCAATTTATTTTTTTTCTAGTTTCTTTTCAATCAAGTGGATTATATAATACATAAAGTAAGATAATATTCCTAAAATAACAACAGATGCAATAACAAGCTTTATATTAAAAATTTGCGAACCATACATAATAAGGTAACCAAGTCCTTCTTTTGAAACCAATAATTCACCCATTATAACGCCAATTAAAGACATACTTATATTTATTTTAAAATTATTTATTATATTAAGCAAATTACTAGGAATTATAACCTTCTTATATATTTGCCATTTACTAGCTTTAAATGATTTCATAAGTGTTATAAATGAGCTATCCGTGTTAACAAAATTACTATAAATATTAATTATACTAATTATTGAGCTAATCATAAGTGCCATAAATATTATTGAATTAATTCCAGCACCTACCCAAATAATAATTAAAGGACCTAAGGCTACTTTAGGCAGCGAATTAATAACAGTAAGATAGGGATCAACTACTTTAGCAAGTGTATCATTCCACCATAGTATAGAGCCAACAACAATTCCAATTACATTTGCTAACGCAAAGCTAATAAGTGTTTCATAAGTAGTAATCCAAATATGATTAAATAAACCATTTTTATGGTATAAATCCATAAGACATTTATAAACATTAGATGGAGAAGAAAATAAGAAAGTATTAATTATATTTTTACGAGCTAGTATTTCCCATGCAACCAGAAATGAAATTATTATTAAAACTTGGAAGAATAAAACAAACAATTTTTTTCTTTTTCTTTTCTTTAGAAATAGTAAGTGTTCCTCACTATAAGTGTACATCTAGGTCCCTCCAAATCTTATCATAATAGTAATTAAATTCTTTACATTTTCTATTATTTATAGGAGTAGAACTATCTGTTAATTTTATGTCATATATGCATTTAACTTTAGCAGGCCTTTTTGATAATACAACAATTCTATTTGAAAGACTAATTGCTTCTGCAAGGTCATGAGTAACCATAATAGCGGTTTTTCCCTCATTCTTAATAATCCTATATAAATCATCAGAGAGTGCAAGTCTAGTTACATAATCTAAAGCCGAAAATGGTTCATCAAGGAAAAGTATATCAGGATCAGTCGCAAGTGTTCTAATTAAAGCAACTCTTTGTCTCATTCCCCCAGAAAGCGAATCTGGATATTTATTGATAAAATCCTTTAACCCATATGTCTCTAGAAGTCTTATAACTCTTTTTTTAGAAGTATCATTTAAAGTATTTGTAATCTCTAATCCAACAAGACAATTCTCAAGTATAGTTCTCCAAGGAAATAAGGAATCCTTTTGAAGCATATAACCAACCTTTAGGTTCTTATCTAATAATATATCCCCACCTGATTTTTCCTCTAAACCCGATAGGATTGATAATAAAGTTGATTTACCACAACCAGAAGGTCCAACAATAGAAACAAATTCTTTATCTTTGATCAATAGACTAATATTATCTATCGCAGTTATTTCACTATTTTTATCGTGATAAATTTTTTTCAAATTACTAATCTCTAAAATTTTATTACTTACATTAGTCATTACTATATATTAAGTCACTATATTCAACCATTTTTTCTAATTCACCAGATGCAATCATAATCTCTTGTAAATGATCAAATGACTCCTTAGTAAAATTAGTTGCCTTAGGCCAAGTATCTTGTTTTTTATATCTTTCTATTACCTTAGTTAAATCTTTTAAAGAAGTGTCAGGGAAAAACTCTAAGATAGATTTAGCAATCGTTTCACTATCATTTTTATGAACAAAATCAAGCCCCTTCTGAACAGCATTAGTAAATTTTTCAATTATGTCTTTATGGCTATTAATGTAACTGATTTTAGCACTATAAGAAGTATAAGGTACAACTCCACCTAATTCACCAATAGATGCAACAACATATCCATATCCTTGTTGTTCTATTTCAAGTGCAGTAGGTTCAAATAAAGTAACAAAATCACCATTGCCTCCAATAAATGAACCACCCATTGCTGCAAATGCAATACTAGTATCAATTGTTAAGTCAGTTTTAGGATTTATGCCAGCACCTCTTAATGCCCATTCAAATGTCATTTCAGGCATACCGCCAGCTCTTCCTCCTATTACCTTTTTGCCTTTTAAATCATCAAGTTTAAAGTTGTCTATTTTTTCTCTAGAAACCAAGAAACTTCCATCTTTTTGAGTTAATTGTGCAAAAGTTTTTAAATAGTCTTTTTCTCCGCCATTATATACATAGATTGTTGCCTCACTTCCAGAGAATCCAATATCAACATCACCTGAAAGTACCGCAGCAGTAACTTTATCAGCACCTGGAGTTAAAGTTAAATCTATATCTAATCCTACATCTTCAAAATATCCTTCACTAATTGCTGCATATTGTGGTGCATAGAAAATACTGTGTGCAACTTCAGCAACTTTTATCTTAGTAAGTTTACTATTTTTTGAATTAAAATCAAAAATAACAGCGCAAACTAAAATAAATAATCCCAAAATTGCAATAATGGTAATTATTCTTTTTTTCATAATAACCTCCTCGTATAATAATTACATTTTATTATACGCAAAGACTTATCTTGTGTGAAAAAAGAAAAGCCCTAAAGGTAATTTTTAATTACGCTTGGACTTTTACTAACTAAGTAACACTTAGAAAATGAACTACCTAATTCTAATTTTAACTTATTAACTTCATCACTATTATTGATTATCCCAATAAATATTTCACATCCATCACTTAATTTTTTTGCTATCTCTTCTTGATTAACCCAAAACATGTCAACCACATAAAAATCAAAAGAATAATTCCAACTAGCTTTGTTAGTAACCTTAACCCCGATTTTCGCATTAATATCAGATTCTAATAAAGCCTCTGTGATATCTTTTGACTTAGAATAAAGATAAATATTCATATTAGACTTACTAACAAAATTCTTAATATAATTAACAACGTCATTATTTTTATAACCACATCCAATTATATTTATTAATACTATAGTATCAGGATTACAATATTCATTTAATTTATCCAGTAAAACTAAATGATTTCTTTTTATTTTAGAACCACTATTAATAGATAAAATATCATTATATGAAGCACAATTTATATATTCCTTATCAATCCCCATATTCATTAATAAATATTCATCAGACAAAACAACCTTATTATCACTAGTTAGATATGCATCAACCATAATACCATCAATAAATTTAGCTTTGTCTGCTAGTAAAAAACTTTCTTCAGAAAAACTAGGGGAATTCTTAGAAGGCATACCACCATAAGCAATTATATTTGGCAAAACTATCATCTCCTTATGAATAATTATATGAAATAACTACAAAAAAAATCTCATATATGATAAAATATAATAGTAGTGTGGTGGTAAAATGAATATAACTAATGAGATGATAGAAAGAGCAATAGAAATGTCAAAAGCTAATATTGAAATGGAAGATGATGTTAAATTAACGAAAGATAATATAGATGATACAAAAAAAAGATTAATAAAGCAATTTAATTTAGGGGGTAATATTAATGGACAACAATTGGGACAAATACATAATAGAGGGAACTAATGTATTAAAAAATAAACTAGGCATAACTGACAAAGAAACCCTTGAGCAAAAAGAAAAAGAATTAGTTCTTCCACACCTTGCATTTTTGCATCTAAATCCAATATTAACTGTTCCGAGTGCTGAAGGCTTAAAAGATATACACCAATTTCTATTTTCCGATTTATATTCATGGGCAGGTCAGTATAGAACTTGTACATTAAGAAAAAATACATATAATTTTACAGATCCAAGTTTAATAGAGGAAGAATTAAAAAGTGTAATAGAAAGATATTCAAATGAAATAGATAGGGTGCAAACAAAAGATGAGTATGCATTTGTACTTGCACCATTTTATTATGATTTAATAAGAGTTCATCCATTTAGAGAAGGTAATGGGAGAAGTATAAGAGAATTTTTAAGAGAAGTAGTACTATTAAAAAATAAGACTCTTCCTTTTGAAGTAGAGCTTGATTATACAAAAGTCGATAAAGAAAATATGTTAAAAGGTACCGCATATAGATACTTTTTTCCAAGCATGTTAGAACTAGAATTTTCAAAAGGACTAGTACCATTAGAAAAAGAAAAAAAGAATACTAAATAAGTGAGGTAATTATGAAGATAGATGATTTAAATAAAGAACAACAAAAAGCGGTTTTATCATGCAGTGGACCACTTTTAATTCTTGCAGGCGCAGGAAGTGGGAAAACAAGAGTACTAACAACAAAAGTAGCATACTTAATAGAAAACTTAGGAGTAAATCCATATAATATTTTGGCAATAACATTTACTAATAAAGCAGCTAAAGAAATGAGCGAGAGATTACTTTCAATGATAGGTGAAATATCAAAAAAAGCACAAGTATCAACATTTCACTCATTTGGACTTAAAATCCTAAGAGAAAACTATTCATATCTAGGATATAATTCAAATTTTACAATAATAGATAGTGATGATACATTAACTATAATTAAGAGAATTTTAAAAGAAGAAAACTTAGATAGTAAAATATATAATCCATCCGCAATTAAAAATAAAATAAGTGGTTGTAAAAATGAACTTGTAGAGCCAAACGAATATGAAAAATATGCTGCAAGTGATTTTGAAAAAGTAGTACTAAAGATATACGAAAAGTATCAAAATAAGTTAAAACAAAATAATTCAGTAGATTTCGATGACTTATTAGTATTACCGATCAAATTATTTAAATCACATAGTGAGATATTAGATGCATATCAAGAAAGATTTAAATACATATTAATAGATGAGTATCAGGATACAAATAAAGCACAATACGTACTTACAAAACTAATCAGTTCAAAGTATAGAAATATATGTGTTGTTGGAGATGTTGACCAATCAATATATGGTTTTAGAGGAGCAAACTATAGAAATATTCTTAACTTTGAAAAAGACTACAAAGATGCAACTACAATAAAACTAGAACAAAACTATAGATCAACAAATACAATACTAGAAGCTGCAAACTCAGTTATAAAAAATAATAAAGAAAGAAAGTCAAAAAACCTTTGGTCAGACAAAGGGAAAGGTGAAAAAATAACATACTTTAGAGCATTTAATGAAAGAGATGAAGCATTCTATGTAATAAGAGAAATAAAAAAATTACTATCAAATGGTATAAATTATCAAGATATCGCAGTTTTATACAGAACAAATGCTCAATCACGTATTATGGAGGAAGAATTACTAAAAGAAAATCTACCATATAGAGTAGTAGGTAGTTTCTATTTCTATAGTAGGAAGGAAATAAAAGATTTAATCGCATATTTAAGACTTATATATAATGAAAAAGATGACATAAGCTTACTTAGAGTTATTAATTCTCCAAAAAGAGGAATAGGTAATAAAACGGTAAATAGCTTAATAAATATTGCTGCAATAGAAAATAAAAGTATTTATGAAGTAATTTCATCAGGGAAAGAATTAGAATTCAAAAAAATAATTGAGAACCTAAAAGAAATATCAAAAAATATAACATTAACTGAACTTGTTGATAAAGTATTAGATGTTACTGGAATGAGAAGCGAATACAAGGCAGAATCTTCACTTGAAGCTGATATAAGATTAGAAAACTTAGAGGAGTTTAAATCGATTACTAAAGCATTTGAAGAACAATATGGATTGGTATCTCTAGAAGATTTCTTATTAGAAATAAGTTTAGTAAGTGATGTAAACGAATATAAAGATGATAAAAATAGAATTAGTTTAATGACAGTACATTCTGTAAAAGGACTAGAATTTGATTATGTATTTGTAATAGGGCTAGAAGAAGGAATATTCCCACATATAAATTCTTTATTAGACAATAATGAAGTAGAAGAAGAAAGAAGACTAATGTATGTAGCAATAACACGTGCAAGAAAAAAACTTTATTTAGTAAACGCAAAAATGCGTACTCTATTTGGTAGAGAACAAGCAAATCCATCAAGTAGATTTTTATCAGAAATAGATGATAAATTAATAGATAAAGCATTCACAGAAAAAGAATTTAATAAACAAGAAAAGATGAAGAAAGAGGAACACTTTAGAAAAGAAGACGTTGATTACCAAGTTGGAGATTATGTATATCATGAAATATTTGGACAAGGAAAAGTAGTAGAAGTAACAAATACACTTGTTTCTATAGCGTTTAAACATCCATATGGAATAAGAAAATTAATGAAAAATCACAAAAGCTTAAGCAAAATTAATTAATGAGGCGATTATATGAAAGAAAGATATGATGAACTAATTAAAATAATAAATGAAGCAGATTACAACTATCATACATTAGATAATCCAACTATTACCGACCAAGAATATGATAAATATTTAAGAGAATTATTTGAACTAGAAATAGCTAATCCGTCCCTTAGAAGAGATGATTCACCAACTGTAAGAGTAGGTGGAAAAGTATTAGATAGTTTTAAAAAAGTAACACACGCTATACCTATGCTATCATTAAGTAATGTATTTAATGAATCAGAAATAATCGCATTTGATAGTAGAATTCGAAAAGAAAATATAAATCCATCATATGTATGTGAATTGAAAATAGATGGTTTAAGCGTATCACTTCATTATGAAAAAGGAAAACTTATTACTGCCGCAACAAGAGGAGACGGAGTAGTAGGGGAAGATATAACTGAGAATGTTAAGACTATAAAGACAATACCACTTACTCTACCAAAAGAAATAGATATAGAAGTACGTGGTGAAATCTATATGAGTAAGAAAGTATTTAATAAATTAAATAAAGAACGAGAAGAACTAGGACTTAATTTATTTCAAAATCCTAGAAATGCTGCCGCAGGTTCTATTAGACAATTGGATTCAAAAATAGCCGCATCAAGAAAATTAGAGTCATGGATATATCACTTACCTAATCCCGAAGATTATGGAATCACAACTCATTATGCCGCACTTGAGTTTATGAAAAGTTTAGGCTTTAGAGTTAATCCTAATAATAAACTTGTGACTGGTATTGATGAAGTACTACAATTTATTGAAGAACAAAAATTATCAAGACCAACACTTCCATATGAAATAGATGGAATTGTAATAAAACTTAATAATATAATGGATCAAAAGAAAATGGGATTTACAGCTAAATACCCTAAATGGGCAACTGCATATAAATTTCCCGCAACGGAAGTACTAACTAAACTAACTGATATAGTATTCACGGTAGGAAGAACAGGGCAAATAACTCCAAATGCAGTATTAGAACCTGTAATAGTACAAGGTTCAACCATAAGAAGGGCAACACTTCATAATGAAGATTATGTAATAGGAAAAGACTTAAAAATAGGAGATACAGTATCTATTAGAAAAGCCGCAGATGTAATCCCAGAAGTTGTAAGAGCTCTTCCTGAAAGAAGAGATGGAACAGAAAAAGATTTTGTGATGATAAAAACATGTCCAATTTGTAACAGTCCACTAATCAAAAAAGAAGGACAAGTAGATTACTACTGTATGAATCCAGGATGCGATGCAAGAAAAATAGAAGGATTAATTCATTTTGTAAGCAGAAAAGCAATGAATATAGATGGACTAGGCGATAGAATTATGGAAGACTTCTATAATATGCATTTTATAAATAATTTTGTAGACATATTTAAATTATCTAACCATAAAAAAGACTTAATAGAATTAGAAGGATTTGGAGAAAAAAGTGTTGAAAACATTTTAAATGCAATAGAAAAGAGTAAATCATCATCACTAGAAAAGTTTATTTTTGCATTAGGAATTCCAAATGTAGGTGAAAAAACTGCTAAAATACTTGCTAAGAAATTTGAAACCATGACTAATTTTATGAATGCATCATTTGATGAATTAAAAGACATTTATGATGTTGGAGAAATAATCGCAAAAAGTATAATAAATTACTTCAATGTAGATTATAACAAAGAACAAGTTTTAAAGCTTATAGAAATAGGTATTAATGAAAAATGTTTATTATCAAAATCTATAGAGGATGAAAACTTTACTGACAAAACCTTTGTAATAACAGGAACATTAAGTAAAGCTCGTGATGAAATAAGAGAAAAAATTGAATCATTAGGTGGTAAAGTAACAGATTCTGTTAGTAAAAAAACATCTGTTGTAATAGTCGGGGAAAATCCTGGAAGTAAATATGAAAAAGCGCAAAAATTAGGCATAGAAATTTGGAATGAAGAAAAGCTTAATGAAATGTTGAATAATTAATAAACAATTGTAGATAATATTAATGGTGATAATATGAATAATTTAAGAAGAGAATATCTTCTGGGTAAGAGATATTATCTAAAAGTATTACACCATAATAAGAAATCCACTGTGGTTAGTCCATAGTGGATTTTTAAATATATATTTATAGTACTTGAAATTAATATACGTGATTTGTATAACGAAATTATGAGTAGAGGTATATTATGAAGAAAAAATATTTTATTTCTGGTTTAGTAGTGGCGGTCATATTACTAATTGTATTTTTAGTAAAGTGAATGTATCCTTTTGGAAAAAATTATATAATGTGGGGAGATATGTATGAACAAATAGTTCCAATGTACTATAATTTTTATGATGTTATACGCAATGGAAAGTCATATTGATTGATTATATTGGAGGCGTCGCATCAAGTTTTATTCCTAATTTTTCAAGCCCATTTACACTCTTAGTTTTACTATTTAAAAGAAGCAATATACCAAATGCAGTAAATATTATTATCTTATTAAAAATAGTATTATCAACAGTTACTTGTAACTATTTTCTAGATAAAAGTTTAAAAAATTAGATGATTTTTATAAATGCTTCTTCAGTATTATTTATGGACTATCTACATATAATTTATCTCTATATGTAATAACTGGATGGATTGATATTTTATATAATTCCACTATTTATATTTATCCTATCATTTATATAAATGTATAAAAAATAGACAACTTCACTTTTGGTTGTCTATTTTTATACCTTGATATGTATCTCTTCTTGCCATTTCTTTATCTATTTCATTTAATACACAGAATTTCTTAATAAGCCAAGTAGGTTCGATTAACTCATTAGGGTCAGGATCACCTGTAATTCTATTTATTACAATATCACTTCTTAATAGTTCTAATTGATCACAAACAATATCAACATATTCATCTCTTGTTAGAACGTGAAAATGTTTCTCCAAATATAGTCTAGCAAGTGCAGTATCAGAGACTATGTGTAGCATATGAATTTTAATACCCTGAATATCTAATGTATTTAAATATTTAATTGTATCAAGCATCATTTCTTTGGTCTCATAAGGAAGTCCATTTATAATATGAACAACAACATTAATATTTCTATCTCTAAGCGATTTAACACATTCATTGAAGCAAGATAATGTATGACACCTATTTATAAGTTTGGAAGTCTTATCATGTATTGTTTGAAGTCCTAATTCAACAGTTAAATAAGTTCTTTTAGATAATTCTTCTAAGTAATCCATACATTCAGGACTTATTGCATCAGGTCTAGTTGCAATCGAAAGTCCAATAACATTATCAAATTTTAAAACACTTTCATACTTTTCCTTTAAAACTGGCAAAGGTGCATATGTATTCGTATTAGCCTGAAAATAAGCAATGTATTTAGCATTAGGCCATTTTTTAAGCATTTTATCTCTAATGGTGGTAAACTGAACATCTAAAGGTTCATTTAAATCTCCTGCAAAATCACCACTACCTAGTTTTGAACAATATATACATCCACCATATCCAACCTTACCATCTTTATTAGGACAACTAAAGCCACCATTTAAGCTAACCTTAAAAACTTTACAACCAAACTTTTTTTTATAAAAGTAATCAAGTGTGTAATACCTTTTATTTGAATCTGAATATTTAAATTTATTCATAAAACCACATCCGGGAGTATTATAACAAAATGATTAAATAGTGTAAATAAAGTGATAAAAAAAATAAGAAAAATTTACTAGAAAGTATTGAATATATTTATTAAATTTACTATACTATATTTAATATTTATTTACTTAAAGAAGTAGTAATATGTAATATTTATCAAAGAGAGTTGCGTTTGGTGTAAGCAATATAAATATACTTATGAACTTGTCTTTAATAATAGTAAAATGTAAACCTGCATTAAAGGTCTAGAGTGCATAGTTTAACTATGAATTAAGGTGGTAACACGGTAATGCGTCCTTATGATGTATTATCGTGTTTTTTTAAGGAGGAAATATGATATATCTTATATTTACAATTATATTTATATATATAATGTACTACATCTGGATAGTAATTCACTACAACAAGCGTGGTGAAAGAAAAGGAAAAAACAAGAAAAAAAATAATAAGCAAAAAATGCCTGCGGAAGTAGAATATTTTGTTACTAAATACAAAGTAGATTTATCCAAAATAAATTTTAGATATTTTCTACAACTGATGGGTTTAGTTGTAGCGTTTGACCTATCAATAGTAGTAACAATAATTACTTATATAAAAACACTCTGGATACAATTACTAGTTGGTTTTATACTGACATTACTAATATCATTAACTAGTTTTCATATATTAGGAAAATATTTTAAAAAGAAAGGATTGACAAAAGATGTATAATTTTAAAGAAGTAGAAAAAAAATGGCAAAAGTATTGGGATGATCATAAAAGCTTTAAAGCAATAACAGGAGAGAAAGATAAAACTCCATACTATATATTAGTTGAGTTTCCATATCCATCTGGTGCTGGATTACACGTTGGACACGTAAGAAGCTATACAGCACAAGATGCAATAGCAAGAATGAAAAGAATGCAAGGATATAATGTACTATATCCAATGGGATGGGATGCTTTTGGAGCCCCTGCAGAACAATATGCAATAAAGAACCATATTCATCCAAAAGAAGCAGTAAAGGAAAATATTAAAACCTTTAAAACACAAATGAAAACACTAGGTTTTTCATTTGACTGGGATAGAGAATTCTCAACAACAGATCCAGAATATTATAAATGGACACAATGGCAATTCCTACAATTTTATAAGCATAATATGGCATATAAAGATACAGTACCAGTTAATTGGTGTCCAACATGTAAGAGTGTATTATCAAATGAAGATGCCGCAGGTGGAGTATGTGAAAGATGTGGTTCAACCGTAATACAAAAAGAAAAAAGTCAATGGATGCTTAGAATGAGTGACTATGCAGAAGATTTATTAAAAGGTCTAGATGATACTAACTTTGCAGAAAGAGTAAAATTAGGACAAATAAATTGGATTGGTAAATCAACTGGAGTTGAAGTAGATATTGATATAGTAGGTGGAGGGAAGTTCTCTGTATTTACTACATGTATAGAAACAATATATGGTATTACTTTCTTTGTAATCGCACCAGATGGTAAATTAATAAAAGAATTAATGCCTAGGGTAGAAAACAAAGAAGAAGTAGAAGAGTATATAAAAGAAACCGCAAAAAAATCCGATATGGATAGAACTGAATTAAACAAAGGAAAAACAGGATGTCTAGTTAAAGGAATAGAGGCAATAAATCCAGTAAATGGTAAAAAAGTTCCAGTATATTTAGGAGATTTTGTATTAGGTAATTATGGTACAGGTGCAGTAATGGCAGTGCCAACCCACGATCAAAGAGACTTTGAATATGCAAAAGTACATAACATTGAAATGATACAAGTAATTGATGGTGCAGATGTAAGTGAAAAAGCATTTGAAAAGCAAGATTATTTAGGAAAAGGTTGTAAACTTATTAATTCAGAAGAATTCACAGGTCTAACAGTAGAAGAAGCAAAAGAAGCAATCACAGATAAACTTGTAAAAATGGGAATTGCTAGAAAAGTAAATAATTACAAAATGAGAGATTGGATTTTCTCAAGACAAAGATTCTGGGGAGAACCAATTCCAATGATATACTGTGAAGAATGTGGATGGCAACCAATGAAAGAAGAAGATTTACCATTATTACTTCCAGATATCGCGGAATATGAACCAACTGACGATGGACAATCTCCACTTGCAAAAATAACAGATTGGGTAAACTGTAAATGTCCAAAATGTGGAAAAGATGCAAAGCGTGAAACAGATACAATGCCAAACTGGGCAGGATCTTCTTGGTACTTCTTAAGATTTATGGATCCACACAACGAAAAAGAATTCGCATCAATGGATTCAATGAAATACTGGAATAGAGTAGACTGGTATAATGGAGGTATGGAACATACCGCAAGACATTTATTATATGCTAGATTCTGGGTACAATTTTTATATAATATTGGATTAGTGCCACACAAAGAAATGATCTGGACTCGTGTATCACATGGTATGGTTTTAGGATCAAATGGTGAAAAAATGAGTAAATCAAAAGGAAATGTAATTAATCCTGACGATATAGTAAATGAATTTGGCGCAGATACATTAAGAACATATGAAATGTTTATGGGAGACTATAAGCAAGATGCCCCTTGGAGTACCGATTCATTAAAAGGATGTAAAAGATTTATTGATAAAATAATAAGAGTATATGATAAGGTAAATAACGAAGAAGGATTCTCGAAAGACCTTGAGTTAATTCAAAATAAGACAATTAAATCAGTTACAAACGATCTAGAAACAATGGGATACAACACTTATATCTCATCATTAATGATTCTAACAAATGCATATGATGATAAAGATTCAATCACAAAAGAAGATTATAGATTACTATTAAAATTAATGAATCCAGTAGCGCCTCACATAACAGAAGAATTAAATGAAAAATTAGGATACAAACCATTATGTGAGGATACATGGCCAACATATGATGAATCAAAATTAGTAGAAAAAAGCATTGATATCGCAGTGCAAGTTAATGGAAAAGTACGTTCTACTATAAATATTAATATAGATGAAGATGAAGATTCAATAAAAGAAAAAGCATTAAAAGAAGAAAATGTACAAAAACATATTGAAGGAAAAGAAATTGTAAAGATAATTGTAATTAAAGGGAAAATTGTAAATATAGTTGTAAAATAACATTTTTAATAACAAAACTATACATAAATTCACATGAAAAGTGTCAATTCGACACTTTTTATTTTTTATATATGAAACAATATAAAAGGTGATAATATGAAGGTAAAAGTATTTGATGAAATGCATGAAAAGGATTTAGAAAAAAGTGTAAATGATTTTTTAGATGAATTAGATGATGAAGATATTATTGACATAAAATATGAAGTATCAATTTCGATGTTTGCAGAAGAACAAATTTATTGTTTTTCCGCAATGATTGTTTATAAAAGTTAATTTGCTTTATTTCACCTGCCGTATTATAATTATATAGATAGATTATAAAAGATATTAATTATCATTAATTATAACGTAATAGAAAGAGTGATAATATGAAGTTAAAGAAGAATTCTTTTATGCAGGGAGCATTCATTGCGACTGTTGGTATAGTTTTATGTAAAATAATGGGAATACTATATGCAATACCATTTCATTCAATAATAGGTGAACAAGGCGGAGCACTATATGGATATGCATATAATATTTATACAATATTTTTAAGTATATCACAGGCAGGAATACCACTTGCAATGAGTAAAATAATAAGTGAATATTATACACTAGGTTATTATGATGCAAAAGAAAGAGCATTTAAAATCGCAAAAAGATTTCTATTTATAATAGGATTTATTTGCTTCTTAATACTATTTATTTTTGCAGATCAAATTGGATATATGATAATGGGAAATGTTGAAGGTGGTAATACAAAAGAAGATGTTGCCTTTGTAATAAGATTAATTTCAACTGCTATACTAATCATACCAAATCTAAGTGTAGCACGTGGATATTTCCAAGGGCATAGATTCATCGCACCAACTTCAATAAGTCAAATATTAGAACAACTAACAAGAGTTTTAATAATAGTCATTGGTAGTTTCTTAATGTATAGAGTATTTCATATGTCATTAAAGGCGACTGTAGGATGTGCAGTATTTGCCGCAACAATAGGTGGAGTTGTTTCCTATGCATATTTGTTGTGGAAAGAAAAACAGAATAAAAAAGAATTTTTAAGGCAAGATATAAAAGTAAAAGAACCTAAGATAACAAGCAAAGAAATAATGAAAAAGATATTATTCTATGCAGTTCCGTTTGTAATGATTGATTTATTTAGGTCGCTTTATAACTCAGTCGATGTGTTAACACTTGTTAAAACATTGGTAAATGACATTGGGTATACCGCAAAAGATGCAGAAAGTGTTATGAGTGTAATTTCAACATGGGGATTAAAAATAAATATGATAATTATATCTGTAGTATCTGGAATTATGACAAGCTTAATACCTAACCTAACTGCAAGCTTTGTTCAAAACGATATGAAAGGTGTATCAGAAAAAATAAACAAAACATATCAAATAATTTTATTCTTTACTGTACCAATGACAGTAGGATTAAGTTTCTTAGCTAAACCAGTATGGACAATATTCTATGGAGCAAGTAAGTATGGCCCATTAACATATCAATACTTAGTATTTGTAGCACTAGCAACAGCAATATTTACTTCAACAGTTATGATAGTACAATTATTAAAAGAAAATAAAACAGTATTTATAAGCTTAATATTTGGAATGCTAGTTAAAGTATTATTAAATATTCCATTAATACATAGCTTTAATAAAATGGGTCTTCCTGCATTCTATGGAGCAATAACTGCAACAATATTAGGATTCTTAACATCAAGCGTAATAGCGTTAATTGTATTAAGAAAAAAATATAAATTCAATTTAGAAGAAACCGCAAAGGAATCCCTAAATATATTAATTGCAGTAATAGCTATGGTGATAGTACTTCTTGGGTTAAAGTTGGTGGTACCAATAAACACTACATCGAGATTAATGGCTATATTAGTAGTTGCACTATACGCAGTAGTAGGTGCTGCAGTATACTTATTCATATTACATAAAACAAAAAGTATAAACAATATATTTGGGGAAGAAAAAATAAATGAACTTTTAAGTAGAAAAAAGAAAACTAAAAATATCAAACCAAAAAAAGTTGTTAAAAACAAAATACAAAAAAAGAAAAAGGTGAATTAAGTGGAATTTGTTACATTAACAAAAGAAGAATTTCGAGAATTTTCTATGAAACATCCGATGGCTAATTTTATGCAGACAACAGATTTAGGAGATTTAAAGTCAAATAATGGTATTAAAATTGACTATGTGGGAGTAAAGGAAAAAGGTAAGTTACTATGCGCAACATTACTAGAAGAAGAACCATCAATTTTAGGTAAAAAAGTATTTTATGCACCTAGAGGGTTTTTAATTGATTATCATAATAAAGAACTTTTAAAATTCTTTACTGACAATTTAAAGACATATATAAAGAAAAGAAAAGGATTTAAACTTACAATTGATCCAAATTTGGTATATCAAGTAAGAGGGGCAGATGGAAGCATAATGCCAAAATCACAAAAAGATGATGAATCATTTAAAAATTTATGTGATTTAGGGTTTGAACATTTTGGCTTCAACCTATATTTAGAAGCAAGACAAGTAAGATTTGCATATCGTATGATGCTAGATGAACCATATGATGTAAAAAAGCAAGAGTTTTCAAAAAGCACTAGAAAGAATCTAGAGTCAACTTACAAAAAAGGTTTATCAGTTAGAAAAGGCGTAGAAAAAGACCTCCCTATTATGGAAGATTTATTCAAGGATACTGCGACTAGAAAAGATTTCTTTTATAGAAAGTTAGACTACTATAAAGAAATGTATAAATATATGAAAGATCTTATGACAATATACTTTGCATATCTAGATCCTAAGAAATATTTGGAATGTGCTAAGGAAAATTTAAAAGAAGAGCAGGAAAAAAATAAAGAAATTCTAAATAAAATGGAAAAAGATATGATAGGTGCCAAATTAAAAAGTCAAAAAGAGGCAAGTGATAAAAGACTAATAAAGCTTGAAAATGAGTTAAAAGAGGCAGAGGAATTCAAGAAAAATTATCCTGAAGGAAAAGATATTGCATGTTTGCTATCTATGTGGAATGGTGAAGAATTTCTAACATTAACATCTGGAAGCTTGGAGAAATATAGAAAATTCACTCCAAAATATGCCATGTATGATGCACATATAAAGGATGCATATAAAAATGGATATAAGGCATGTAACTTTTATGGAATATCAGGAAATTTTGAAAAAGAAAACAATCCACTTTATGGAGTATATGAATTTAAACGTGGGTTTGGTGGTAATGTAATAGAATATATTGGAGAGTTTACTCTTCCAATAACAAAATTCAATAAGTTTTATAACTTTTTAAGAGGAATTAAAAGAATGATAAAAAAATAAAACGGTTTTACCCGTTTTTTTTGTTTATTTTTGCTTTTAAATTTTTGGCAAAATGATATATTCCAAAAGCAATATGATACAAATAATAAAGTGGTTTATTAAGAATTAAATCAAATTCTCCAATCAACTCAACTACATATCCACTAAAACTTTTTTTGAATGTATATAGTCCACCAAGTTCATTTTTTTCATTAAAGTCTCCAACTATACCATAGAAGTTGTATCTATCATAACCATGTTCTATAGCATATTTCATTCCAGAGAAATGCACAACATAGGCAGATTGAAATTCCATATACTTAGCATAAGAGCCACCAACTAATGATAGAACTTCATTATCATTAATAAGGAATAAAATTCCACCTAAAGTTATAATTTCGCCATCACTTTCTAATAAGTTCTTATATTTTACTAAATTAGCTTCTAGCCTTTCAAGTTCTTTTTTAGCTTCTTTTTGTTTTGATTCGTATTTTGCCTCATTCATTTTTATAATATTATTATCATGTTTGTAAGTTCTATCTTCAATTTCATTTTTAAGTTTTGTAATATCATTATCTGTTCTTCTTACAAGGTCTTTGATATTAATTTCAGCTACCAGAATTTTAAGAATACCTTTATCATGAAGATGTTTAAACATTTCTTCATAGTAGCTAAGTGGTCTATCTATAAATTCTCTTCTTTCCCCAGTTTTTTCCATAATATCTTTAAACTTAGGAAGTTCATCAAATCCTATTTCTCTAGTATAAATACCAAGCCTTTCACATTTATGTAATATTTGTCTGGTTTTAGGATCCATCTTTTTCATTATTGAATCAACTGTTTCGCCCTTAGTATCAGTTACAAACATCCATCTAGGTTGTAATGTATCTTGCATTATATTAAAACCAAAATGTTTATATCCAAGCTTAACTAAATTATTAAAGGCATTCTTATTATTTTTGCCATCTTTAACTACATTTCCATTAATATCTCTTTCTTGATAAGATATGTATGGATCTATTTTAATAAAGATACCTTTTTTATCTTTAGCGTATTTCTTAATATTTTCAGTAAAGAACTCAAGCAACTTCATATTATCATAATCAATTAAGAAACCTCTAGGAGCATAAAACATATAGTAATCAATAGGAGTTTTTTTACTAAGAAGCAAAGAAGCAGCAATTATTTTATTCCCATCTTTAACTCCTAACAAATGCATATTCCAACCATTTGCTTCTTTTAAATGTCCCCATGACGAAGTCTGATAAAAACTACTATAAGGATGTTTAGAAGCAAAATTATCAAATTCTCTTTCTTCTAATTTAACAAATTTCATTTTTTAATCCTTTCTTTGCTTTTTCTCTTTTGATTTTCCTAAGGAATGGTACAAAAGTTGTGAATATAAAGTACATAAGTGGTTTTGTGACAAGATCAAATTCACCAATAAACTCTACATAATCACCACCGAATTTCTTCTTAAATTCATGTAACCCTAATCTAGGATTATCCTTAGATAAATCTCCAATTGTACCAAACTGATCATACATTTTAATACCATTTTCCTTGCAATATTTTATATGTTCAAAATAAGTCTTGTAGTTAGAAAATGTATTAGTAAGTATATTATGATTTCCAGCATACAATACCCATGCTTTATCATTATATATAATAATTGCGTGAGCATTAAGTACTATTTCATCCATATCTTTGTAAGGTGTATATTCATCTATCGCCTTTTGAACAGATTCTTTTTCTCGCAATAGTTCTTTTTTTCGTGTATTTTGCGACTTACTTAGACCTTCTTTAGGAAGCTTGTCCAATTCATTAGAAATATCACTAAGTGATTTATTATATTTATTAAAAATCTCTTTTGGATTAACGCTTCCCATAAATAAAAGGAACTTATTATCTTTATTATAGATTTCATATAACTTTTTGTAGTAATCTAAGTCATATGATAAAAAATTCTTTCTTGCTTCAGTTATCAACATTAACTCACTAAACTTTTCAATATCATTAATATCACCAATTCTAACCTTTGTATCTAAATTGGTAGCTTTTTTAATCCTTTGCTTAGTGGTTTTTGAGAACTTAGATTCAATTTCTTCTAATGATTGATTCATATCAATTCTAAATGTATATCTTGGTTGCATAGTTTCAAAATTTTTAGTAAAACCTTTGTGCTTAAAACCTAAACTTTTGATATTATTAAATATAACTTTAGAATCATATGGAAGACTTTTTTCATTGTAATCATTATCTTTTAATGACCAAATTATATCCGGATCAATCTTAGTAAAAATACTTTTATATTTTTTCGTATATTTTTTAATTTCTTCAGTTAAAAATCTTAGAGTATTTATATCATAATAGTCAACTACAAATCCCCTAGGGCAGTAAAAATATGAATACCCAAGAGGTAGTTTCTTTTGAAGTAATAACGCAGTTGCGATAAGTTTATCATTTTCTGTAACACCAACATAATGAGGTGTTAAACCCTTAGCAACAGAAGAAAATTCTCCCCATGCATAACTTTGTAGAAAATGAGATTTAACATTACTTTTAACAAACTCTTCATACTTTTCTTTTTCTATGTCAAAAACAAATTTCATATTATCACCATCTTCTATAAAAGTATAATATTTAGAAAGCTAAAAGTCAATCTTACCAAAGGCTAAAAAAGATATAAAGATTTATATCATATAGTTTCCATTAGTATAATTTGGTTCCTTTTTAGGCAAATTAGATACATTTTCTCCTAAAGGAAGCATAACTAATCCCTTTTCTATATTTAGTATTCTTCTTTCAAGGCGTTTTAATTCCAGATTTATATTAGAAATTTGCATATTAATATTTCTAATTTCTTCCGCAAGTGGAAAATTGTTTTGTGATAGTGGAATAAACATTCCGGGATTTTGATTATTCATAATAACACTCCTCGTTTTATTATATGCATTTAAAAGATTTAATGATATAATTATTTGGGTGAATATAATGAGACTTAGAAATGTAAAAAATAAAGAAACAATAATGGAAAAATCTAAATTTCTAATAAGAGATGAAGAAAATTATAGAGGCAAGTGGAATAGTGTATTTAAAAACAATAATCCAATTGAAATAGAAATAGGAACAGGAAAAGGTAATTTTATAATAGAAAAAGCACTAACAAATCCAAATATAAATTATATAGGAATTGAAAGATATGATAGTGTTATAGTAAGAGCACTAGAGCGAATTCCTGATTCTGTTACTAATCTGAAATTAATAAGAATGAATGCAATAGATATCGACAAAATATTTGATAAAGAAGTATGTACAATATATTTGAACTTTTCAGATCCATGGCCTAAAAAACGTCATGCCCTAAGAAGATTAACAAGCAGGGTGTTTTTAGAAAAGTATGAGGAAATATTTAAAGGTGAAAAAAATATATATCAAAAAACAGATAATCAAAATTTATTTGAATACTCAATAATAAATTTAACAAACTATGGATATAAAATAGAAGATATCTCACTAGATTTACATAATAGCCAAATAGAAGGCAACATAGAGACTGAGTATGAAAAGAAATTTAGTGAAAGTGGAAACAAAATATATTATTTACATGCCAAAAAAGATGTCTAGTTTACATAATTAAAATGTAAAATTTTAATTATTATAGTCACACATAATAAATTTTGATATAATTAATTATAAGTAGGTGAAATATGAAAAAGATAGTAGTTATCTTGCTTTCAATTTTCCTTTTGACAGGATGTACATTTATAGACTTAAAAGATGATAAAGTTGAAAATATCATAAACACTGTAATACAAAAAGATATAAATCTTTATAATAATATATTTGAAGGATATAAATTTTATGTTCCAAGAGGATTAAAAATAGCAGATAAGAATAAGTACAACTGTAAAATATTGTACAATGATGATACATTCTATTTGTATGTTGATGTAGTTTCTTATTATTATAAAACTACGAAAGAATTCACGCCTAGTGATACAAATTATCTATCAAAGGAATTAAGATTTAATGATAAAATTGGATATATAGATATTACAGAAAAAGATGACAAATACTTTGTAGAGTTTATGTACAATTATGCCAAAATAGAGGCCTATCTAGATAAAGATAATTTAAATGATGCAGTATTAAATATGGCATACATATTATCAAGTGTTCAATATAATGAAAAAGTAATAGACACATTAATTGGAGAAAACGTTCTTGATTATAAAGAAGAAAAATTTGATATTTTTGAATCCAAGAGAGAACAAAGTAACTTCCTAGAATGGGTTGAAAAATATGATACTTATGATGAATCTAAAGACAAAGAAAAAAATGGCGACATATTAGATTATGATGTTGTAGAATAGGGAAGGTGAAAAAATGGGAGTTTTTGATAAACTTAAAAATGTGTTTTTTGAAGAAGAATATGTAGAGGTCGAAGAACCAATAAAAAAGCCAAAGAAAGAAAAGCAAACAATTGCTAAAAAGATTGATTTACCTGAAATGCCAAAAGTTCATGAAGATAAATCGGAAAGAGAAAAAGAAATAGAAGAAGAAGTAGTTGAAAGAGTAGAAAAAAGAGGAATATCCGAAAGAGAATTAAGAAGAGAAAGAAATGAATCAGGATTCAGATTCCCAATGACATTTGAAGATGATGACTTCACTGTAGATGAAAAGCCAGTAAAGAAAGAACAACCGGTAAGAGAAAGAGAAGAAGTTAAACAACCATCATATCAAGATGTATATGGCTCAAAAAAAGGTGAAGAATTTCATCAACAAGAAAAACCTTATGGGGACAAGCCATATGGAAATAGTGAATATTCTCATGGCTTATATGAAGGAAGCCAATCTAAACAAGAACCAAAAGTGTTTAGACCAACTCCAATTATTTCACCAATTTATGGTATATTAGACAAAAATTATAAAAAAGAAGAAATAGTTCAGAAAAAAGAAGTTAGACTTACATCTGCATTATCATCTAAAAATCTTGACTTAGATACAGTAAGAGAGAAGGCATATGGAGATTTAGCAAGCGATATAACAGCTTCTATGATGGATGATGTTAAAGAAGAAAAGAAAGAGCAAAAAGAAGAAGTTGAAGATGTTGATAATGCATTATATGACTTAAGTGATGATGATTCACCAGCAGTTACAAATGTAACAATGGGTGATGCAGAAGAATATTTTAATGACTTAGGACTTGAATATAACATAGATTACAAGGATCATAGTAGAGAAAAAGCAACAGGAAGAAGATCAGAAAAGAATAAAGATAAGGATACTACTATAGAAAAGGAAACTCCAAAGAAAAAAGCTAAAGTTGAAGATAGCCTTTTTGATCTAATTGATTCTATGTATCAAGATCCTGAGGAGGAGGATAAATAATATGGATGGCTTAATGCAAGTATTTCCAATAATGATGTATGTATTAGGTTCTATATTACTAGTTGTAACAATAATATTAGTAATAAAGCTAATATATACAGTGGACAAAGCAAACGAAATCCTAGACAATGTAGAAGCAAAAGTTAAAACACTTGATGGATTCTTCAATGCTATTAACATGACTTCATCAGCAATATCTTCAATTGGAGATAGAATAATAGGTGCAGTTGCTGGATTATTAGGAAAATTCAAAAGAAAAAAGAAAAGAAATGAGGAGGAGGACTTATATGAGTAAAGAAAAAAAAGGTTGTGGCCTAGGTAAATTTGTATTAGGAGCTGCAGTAGGTGCTGGACTTGGAATTTTATTCGCACCAAAAAAAGGTTCTGAAACAAGAGAGGATTTAAAGAAAAAAATCAATGAATTACTTGCAAAGGTAAAAGAAATTGATGCAGAAGATGTAAAAGAAGCAATAGAGACTAAAATTGCTGAAATTAAAGATGAATTAGAAGATTTAGATAAAGAAAAAGCATTAAAAATCGCAAAACAAAAAGCTGCTGATATTAAGAAAAAAAGTGAAGAATTAGTAAATCTTGCTGTAGAAAAAGGAACTCCTGTATTACAAAAAGCCGCTGACGAAGTAAGACAAAAAGCAATAGTAGTTGTAAAAGAAGTTCTTAAACGTCTTGAAAAAGAAGAAAAATAATTGCAAAATTAAATCATAAGTGCTATGATAATAAACATATTTAAGCGATGAAAAATTATAGTAGTATTTTTCTAAAGCATAAGAGAGTTAGTGATTGGTGTAAACTAACCTTTAGAAACATATGAATTACAAGTTTGGAGCGATAGGGTTACGCCATATAGTAAGGAGATAGTTTTCTATGAATTAAGGTGGTACCACGGGTAATACTCGTCCTTAGAATACTATCTCTTTTTGTTTTAAAAAAGGAGGAGAGATAACATGACTTTATATGAAGAACTAAAATGGAGAGGACTTATACAAGATATTAGTAGTCCAGATCTTATAGATAAGTTAAATAATGGAGGTCTAACTTTTTATATAGGAACAGATCCAACCGCAGATTCAATGCACATTGGACATTATTCATCATTTTTAATATCAAAAAGGCTTGCTAAAGCCGGACATCATCCAATACTTTTAGTTGGAGGTGCTACTGGTCTTATTGGGGATCCAAAGCCAACTGCTGAACGTCCAATGATATCAAAAGAAGCAGTAGAACATAATTTTAAAGGCCTTAAAAAACAAGCAGAAGAAATATTCGGATTTGAGGTTGTAAATAATTATGACTGGACAAAAGATATAAATGTAATTGACTTTCTAAGAGATTATGGTAAGTACTTTAATATTAATTATATGCTTGCCAAAGATAAAGTAAAATCAAGACTAGAAAGCGGTATTACATATGCAGAATTTTCATATATGATATTACAAGCATTAGACTTTATGCATCTATATGAAGAAAGAGGATGTACACTACAAGTTGCTGGTTCTGACCAATGGGGAAATATTACCGCAGGTATTGAACTAGTACGTAAAAAATTAGATAAAGAAATTTATGGTATGGTTATGCCATTAGTAACTGATTCAAATGGTGTGAAATTTGGTAAGACAGAGGGAAATGCCCTATGGTTAGACAAAAATAAAACATCTAGTTATGAATTATATCAATACTTAATTAACCTAGAGGATTCTATGATTATAGAATATCTAAAAAAGCTAACATTCTTATCAAAAGAAGAAATAGAGGAAATTGAAAAAAGACATAATGAAAATCCAGGATTAAGAGAAGCTCATAAAATTTTGGCAAGAGAAGTTATTACTGATATTCATGGAAAAGAAGAATATGAAAAAGCACTTAAACTTAGTCAAGTATTGTTTAGTGGAGATATAAAAGAACTAACTTCAAAAGAAATAGAAGAAGTATTCAAAGGTGTTCCAACATATGAAACAGAACCTGGCAAAACATTAATTGATGTATTAGTTGAATCACATGCCGCATCGAGTAAAAGAGAAGCAAGAGAGTTTATTAACAATGGTGCCATAAGTATAAATGGTGATGTTGTAAAAGACGAGAATTGTTTAATAGATAATTCAAAAGCAATAGATGATAAATATATTGCGATTAGACGTGGTAAAAAGAAATACTACTTAATAATATTAAAATAACAAACAAAAAAACCGGAGAAATCCGGTTTTTAATTTTAATATTAATACTATCTGTTGTAGAACTCAACGATTAGAGTTTCTTTAATGTCTGGATTTAATTCATTTCTCTCAGGCATTCTAACATAAGTACCAATCATTTTACCTTCGTCATATGTAACGAATTCAACTCTATTAGTTACTTTTTCTAGAGATTCTTTAACAACTTTTAAATCTTTATCCTTATCTTTTAAAGTTATAGTAGAACCAGGTTTAACTCTGTATGAAGGAATATCAACCTTTTTACCATTAACTAAGATATGACCGTGATTAACAAGTTGTCTTGCTCCACGACGAGTAGAAGCAAATCCTAAACGATAAACTAAGTTGTCAAGTCTTGATTCAAGTAATTTTAAGAAATTTTCACCATGAATACCTTGCATTTTACCAGCTTCAAGGAAAGTTTTCTTAAATTGCTTTTCATTAAGACCATACATAAATCTAACTTTTTGCTTTTCTTTTAATTGAACACCATAGTTAGATAGTTTACCTTTTCTATCAGCTCCATGTTGACCAGGTCCATATGGACGTTTAGCTATTTCTTTACCAGTTTCTGATATTGAAAAACCAACACGACGAGCTTGTTTGTAACTAGAACCAGTATATCTTGCCATAATTTTCCTCCTTATTTATATTACATAAACAAAGAATCTTATCTTAACATTATAGGGAGTTTATTTTAATGACTTCACCAACAGCGAGGTTACTATCAAACTTAATAAACACGTTACAACATTAAAATAAGCGTAAACGCTGTTCATTTGAATATGCGTCTATAATTATATTATAAGTATAGTAAATAGTCAAGGTAAAAATCTTATAGAATAAGGGAAAAAGAGCACAAAAAGCAATAAAAAAACAAAAATCAATAAAATTTGACAAATTTATAGGAAAAATTCAATCTTTATGTTAAAATAAGTATAGAATTTAGAATAGAGGTGTTGTATGAAAAGTAAAACTATTTTGATTACAGTTATATTACTTTTAATTATTACTTTAATTGTCATTATAGTTTTGTCTAAGAGAAAGAGATCGAAAAGACTAAAGAATCTTATTGAGCAACTTGATAGAGAAAAAAATATAATTGAAACTGCACCTATTCCTTCAGAACTTTCAAAACTAGAAACCATTATTAAAAATGATAAAATAGAAGAAAAATACAATAACTGGATGGAAAGATTTGATTTAATTAGGACAGAGAACATAGATAAGATTAATGATATGATAATTGATCTAGATATAACTGGTGGAATGAAATATAATCAGTATATTAAAAAAATAGCACAAGTAGAAATAGAACTTGCAAAAGCAAAAGAGTTAACTGATACACTACTAGATGAAATAAAAGAAATAACATTAAGTGAAGAAAAATATAGAAGTATTATAACAAAACTAAAAACAAGATACAGGGAATTATCAAATTCATTTGATACTCATAAAAAAGAGTATGGTGATATTGCTGAAATAATAGAACTTCAATTTGAAAACATAGAAAAAAGATTTCAAGATTTTGAAAGCGCTATGGAAAAAAATGAATACAATGAAGTAGTTCATATAGTAAAAGCAATAGATTCAATGATAGATCATATGGGTATAGTAATAACTGAAGTACCTGATTTAGTACTTTTAACTACTAAGCTAATTCCAAAAAGAATTGAACAAATAAATACAACATATGATGAAATGACAGGAAGAGATTATCCACTTGAATACTTACAAATACCATATAATATAGAACAAACTAATAAAAATGTTAGTAACATAATAGATAGAATTAAAGTATTAAATCTAGAAGATTGTATGTTTGAGCTTAAAACAATGCTTGAGTACTTGGACTCATTATTTGTTGATTTTGAAAATGAAAAACTAGCAAGAAAAAAGTTTGAAGAAGATGCTCCACTTTTTGAAAGAAAGTTAGAAAAAATAAATAAAATGGTTAGTGATATATACAATCAATTAGATGAAATAAAAAGCTTATACGATTTAAAAGATGAAGATGTTACTATAATTGATGAGGTAAATACATCATTAATAGATATTAATAAAGATTATAAAAAAGAAATTAAAAATCTAAAGAAAAGGACTATTCCTTATACTCAGGTAGTTAAAGATATAGAAGTATTCAGCAACAGATTAAAATCGGTTGATGAAGAATTAGATGTAGCACTTAAATCATTAGGAAATATGTATGAAGATGAACAAAGAGCAAGAGAACAACTAGATGAAATACAAGAATTATTAAAACAGTCAAAAATAAAAATAAGAGCATTTAAACTACCAATAGTAACAAATGATTATTTTGTACAATTATCTGAAGCAAATGATGCAATACTTGAAATAATAAAAGAATTAGAAAGAAAGCCAATAGTAATAAAAACATTAAATACAAGAGTTGATACAGCTAGAGATTTAGTATTAAAGTTATATAACACTACAAATGAAACTACTAAACTTGCAAGAATGTCAGAAATGTCAATAGTATATGGAAATAGATTCAGAAGTAGTTATGACAATATAGATCAAGGATTAAATCAAGCTGAAATATTATTCTACAAAGGAAACTATAGAAGATCACTTGAAGTATCAATAAGAGTAATAGAAGCAGTAGAACCTAACTTTGGTAAAAAACTAGATAACTTTTATAAAAAAGAGATATAATAATCTCTTTTTTTCTGATATAATAATTATTGGTGATAAGAATGGGATTATTCAGCAAGATAAAAGAAAAATTCGTAAAAGAAAAGAAAAAAATAGAAAATGAAGATATAGTTACAACAAATGATGTAGAACAACAAAAAAGTGATTCAAAAGAAGAAAATAAGAAAGAAAAGACTGTCGAAAATGTAAAGGTATATGAAAAAGGCTTAACAAAATCAAGAGAAAATTTTGTATCTAAACTAGTTGGACTAACTAATAAATATAAGAAAATAACTGATGAATACTTTGATGAATTAGAGGAAATTCTTATTAATGCAGATATAGGCGTAGAAACAGTTATGAATTTTATTGATAGGTTAAAAGAAAGAGTAAAGCACGAAAAAACAGAAGATACAGAGTACTTAAAAGAAATTATAGTAGATGAGCTATTTATAATATATGTTAATGATGAAGTAATAACTAGCAAAATTAACTTTGCAAATGAAGGACCAACTATAATACTATTTGTAGGAGTAAATGGAGTAGGAAAAACAACAACAATTGCTAAGATTGCAGATAAATTAAAAAATGAAGGTAAAAAGGTCATGCTAGTGGCAGGAGATACATTTAGAGCAGGAGCAACCAAACAATTAGAAGAATGGGCAAATAAAGTTGGAACATCTTTTACAGGACGTAGTGAAGGCGCAGATCCAGCTAGTGTTGTATATGATGGGCTAGAAAAAGCAAAAGAAGAATCCATAGATGTAGTATTAATAGATACCGCAGGGCGTTTACAAAATAAGACTAATCTTATGAAAGAACTTGAAAAAATAAATAAAGTAATAGGTAAAATAATACCGGGTGCACCACATGAAACATTATTAGTAATAGATGCAACTACAGGTCAAAATGGTATAAGCCAAGCAATTGCATTTAAAGAAATAACAAATATCACAGGAATAGTACTAACAAAATTAGATGGAACTGCAAAAGGTGGAATAGTTTTAGCAATAAAAGAAAAAGTAGGAATTCCTGTTAAATATATTGGATTAGGCGAGAAAAAAGAAGATTTACAACCATTTGATATTGAAAAATATATATATGGTTTATTTAAGGATATGATGTGAGGTTAATATGGATAAAGATATGGATAGAAGAATTTATTTAAATAATTTATATGATTATTACAAAGGTTTATTTACAGAAAAACAACAAGAATATTTTGAAGAGTACTACTATAATAACTTGTCTCTTTCAGAAATCGCAGAGAATAATAATGTAAGTAGAAATGCTGTACACAATCAAGTAAAAATAGTTGAAACTAGACTAGAAGAGTTAGAAAACATTCTAGGATTATATAAGAAAAAAGAACAAATAATTGATTTAATATTTAATGAAGTTTCAGAACAAACTTTAGAAAAAGTAGAAAATTTACTATAGAAGAAAGTATTTATTATACTTTTCTTTTTCTTTATGATAAAATAATAATTGGTGAAGAAAAATGTTTGAAAGTTTAGGAGACAGATTACAAAACGCAGTATCTAAAATAAAAGGGTACGGAAAAATAACAGAAGATAACATAAGTGAAATGATGCGAGAAATAAGACTTGCATTATTAGAGGCAGATGTTAACTATCAAGTTGTTAAAGAGTTTACTAATAACGTAAAAGAAAAAGCTCTAGGAGAAGAAGTAAAAAGAAGTATTAAACCTGGAGATATGTTTGTTAAAATACTTAATGATGAATTAACTGAATTATTAGGAGGAGAAGAAAAACCTCTAAATTTAAAAGGCAATCCAGCAACATTAATGTTAGTGGGATTACAAGGTTCAGGTAAAACCACTACAATAGGAAAACTTGCAAATTATTTAAGAAAAAAGCATGCAAAGAAGCCCCTTTTAGTAGCGTGTGATGTATATAGACCTGCCGCAATAGATCAATTAAAACAGCTAGGGAAACAGCTAAATATCGAGGTATATGAAGAAGGCAAAAGCAATCCGGTAGAGATTGCAAAAAATGCAATTAATTATGCCAAAGAAAATAAATATGATTATGTTCTAATAGATACTGCAGGTAGACTTCATGTAGATGAAGAATTAATGGAGGAGTTAGAAAACATAAGAAAAGAAGTCTCACCAGATGAAATACTTCTAGTAATAGATGCTATGATGGGACAAGATGCAATAAACGTAATAACTGGATTTAATGATAAATTACCATTAACAGGAGTAATTCTCACAAAATTAGATGGTGATACACGAGGTGGAGTAGCACTTTCTGTAAGGCATTTAACTAATGTACCAATAAAATTCATTGGTGTGAGTGAAAAACTAGATGGATTAGATTCATTTGATCCAAAACGTATGGCTGGAAGAATTCTTGGAATGGGAGATATAGTATCCCTAGTAGAAAAAGCAACAGAAGCAATTGATGAAAAAGAAGCAGAAAAAGCTGCAAAGAAAATGCAAAGCGGTAAATTTGACCTAGAAGATTTTCTAAATCAAATGAAACAAATAAAAAAACTAGGCCCACTAGAAAATCTAATAAAATTAATACCAGGAGCTTCAAAGATGGGATTAAATAACATAAATATAGATCCAAAACAAATGGCTCACATTGAAGCAATTATTTTATCAATGACTCCTGCTGAGAGAAGAAACCCAGACATAATAAAAGCAAGTCGTAAAACAAGAATTGCTAAAGGATGTGGATTATCAGTTCAAGAGGTAAATAAGTTATTAACACAATTTGATCAAATGAAAAAAATGATGAAACAATTTACAACCGGAAAATTCAAAATGCCTTTTTAGGTATTTTTTTCTAATATACATAATTCTTAGGCCTTTAATATATCAATTTCTAGTTCATATGAATATCATAAAACTAGATAGGAGGATTTTAAATGTTTAGAGAACAATGTTGTGATAGACAAAATGAATTCAATGCTAATTTCAATGGATACAACGACGTTAATATGGATGTTGATATCAACGTTGAAAATGCTCAAATGCCTGCTCAAGAAATGGGAATGGGTATGCAAATGCAAGGCGGTGTTACTTCTCCAATAATTGAACCAGTACAAGAAAGAGTAGTACAAAGAACAATTATGCATGAAGTACCACATGTTTGCCCAATTAGAACAAGAATAATCAACAATCATGTTTATCGTCACACTTATAGGCCAAGTTATAGTTGTTGTAGTCAAGATACTGTATCAAATATACAATGCGGTTCTTGCTGCCAATACAAATAAGTTTAAGAAAAAAGCCAGTTGGCTTTTTTTCTTTGAGAATATTTAATAAGTACGTGTTATAATTATATAGAGGTTTAATATGGAAGATAGAGTAGAAAAAATACTAGATAGTTTATCAAAATCAAAATTTAGAAGTAGTTTTCACTTAAAAGAAAAAGACATGCAATATATAAAGGAAAAAGGGCTAACAGAAATAAAACTTCATGCATATGATTTTGTAAACAAAAGATTAAAAAACGCTAAAAATGTAAAAGATGGCAAACAAACACCTACAAAAGGACATCCCGTTTTTATAGCACAACATGCAACCGCAACTTGTTGTAGAGGATGCTTAGAAAAATGGCATAAAATAAGTAAAGATAAAGATCTTTCAGATACAGAAATAAATTATATAGTATATGTAATTATGAAATGGATAATAAAAGAATGTAAAAAGAGGTCATTAAAAAATGAAAGCACTAACAATTAAAGAGCCATGGGCAACATTAATAATAGAAGGTTATAAAGAATATGAATTTAGAAGTTGGAAAACCAATTATCGCGGCAAAGTATTAATACATGCGGGAAAAAGTATTGATAAAAAAGGTAAGGAAAGATTTAAAGATTATAATCTAAATTATAGTTGTGGAGAAATAATAGGAGAAGCATATATAACAGAGTGTATAAAAGTAAATGAAGAGTTTGTGAATAGCTTAAGAAAAATTAATTCAATTGTTTATAAAAAAAGCATATTCAAAGAAGAATACGCTTGGAAATTAGAAAATGTAAAAAAATATGAGAAGCCTATAAAAATAAATGGAAAATTGGGACTTTGGAATTATTATAAATAATTTTCACGCAAATATAGAATTTTACAAAAATCTCTTTTTTTTTATTTATAATATTGCTATAATTAATATGATAGGATGGGTGTAGATTATGAATAATAACTATGATTATAATAATTACAATGATTACAATACAAAAGAAGAAGCAAATAATGAAAATAAAAGCGAAGATATAAGTCTATATAATGATGGCGAAGATAAAAAACCCAAACTAGTTATAATAATTGCATCAATAATAGGAGCACTTATCTTAATATTAATATTTGCGTTTGCATGTACTAAATTAAATAAAAAAAGTTCTAATAACTACCTTTCTAGTTTAAGCGTAACAAACGCTGAATTAAAGCCAAAATTTGATAAAATGACATTAGAATATAATGTAATCACAACAGAGGATACAGTAGCAATTAAATGTAGTGCGGAACATAAAAAAGCATACACAAGTGGATGTGACAAAAGAATATATTTACAAGATGAATGTGTTGAGCATACAGTTAGTGTTACTTCTCAAACTAAACAGATAAGAAAATATGAACTTAAAATATGTAAGCAAGCTAAAGATGCCCCTATTATAAAAGAGGTTAAAAAGTCTCCAACAACATTTACTTCATCTTCTGTAAAAGTAGAAGTAATAGCAGAAAGTAAAAACAAATTACATGAAGAAGCATATTCATTTGATGGAGGATTGACATATCAAAAAGAAAACTACATTGAAGTTAGCGAAAATAAATTGCTTGAAATAAAAGTAAGAGATGAAAAGAATAACGAAAGTGCAGTTTTAAACGAAGAAATACAAAATATTGATACAACAAAGCCAACAGTTTTAATAGAAGGAAGTACAAAAAGTGGAGAAGAAACAACATCAAATGTTTTACTAACCACAGTTGTAAACCCAGATACAACACCAAGTGGATATAAGTATCAATGGTATAAAGGCTCGTCTAAAATAAAAAATGCAACAGAAATTACATATAATGCAACTTCTTCAGGTAGCTACAAAGTAGTAGTAACAACAGGAAGCAATAACTCATCAACTTCAGAAGTTTATATAGTAAAGATTAAATCAACTTCTTCTGGAGGTAGTAGTAAACCTAGTGGTGGAAACAAAAAGCCAAATAAAAACAATAATCCAAGTAATAATAATCAAAAAGTACCACCAGTAGTAAAAGTAAGTGGTAACCCAACAAAATGGACTACTGAAAATGTAACTTTAAAAATAAGTGCTACTGCTGTAAATGGATTACATTCTACTGCATATTCATTTGATGGAGGAAAAACATATCAAAAAGAAAAACAAAAAACATTTACATCAAATACAAAAGGAACAATAGTTGTAAGAGATAAAAGAGGAAATAGTACAAAATATGAATTTAATATTTCAAAAATAGATAAGACTGTACCTAAGGTTACAATAAGTGGAAATACATCACCTAAAAGTAAACTAACTGCAATAGTAACACCATCAACTACACCAAGTGGATATAAATATCAATGGTATAAGGGAAATACAATCTTGAGTGGTGCAAATAGTTCTACTTATACACCATCAACAGTTGGAACTTATTATGTAGAAGTAAGAACCGGTAGTGGAAAGAAAACAAAGTCGGTTGGAAAAACAATAAAAGAACAAATAAAACCAACGGTTACAATAAGTGGTTCGAGTGCATGGACTAATAAATCTGTAAAAATAACATCAACAATTAAGAACCCAGGAGCAGTTAAAATAAATGGATATAAGTGGTATAGAGATAATTCAGAAATTAGTGGTTCTAATTCAAAAGATTATACAGCAAATTCAGGTGGAAATTACAAAGTTATAGTATCAACTAATGTAGGAAATATAACATCAGGAACTGTAAGAATAAATATAGATAAAGCACCACCAAGTATACCAACACTTACCCACAAAATAGGAAATAGCAATTATTCATTAGGGAGATGGACAAACAAATCTGTGAAAAGAACCATAAAATCAGATGATGGCTCAGGAAGTGGAATATCACATTTTGAGTATACTAATAATACATCAATGTGTGGAAAATCAGGTGGAAGTGGAAAGCTAGAAAGAGTTAATACAAGTACAATTCAAAACAAAAAAGAATACAGTATAAATGAATTAACAGCATCCCAAACCAATAAAGCTTGTTTTAGGGCAGTTGATAAAGCAGGAAATGCAAGTCGATGGAGCCAACTTTATACAGTATTAATTGACAAGATACCACCATATACGCCAAACATAAGCAGTTCAAAAATGTCAAAAATATATAGTGATAGTTATTGGTGCGGATATGGTAATGAGATTATAAAAGAGGGTAATGGAATAGGACTAAAATATTCAACAAACGCAAAACATGTATTTTGTAGTATATATGTTAAAGAAAATTTAGACTTAGGAGTTTCTACAAAGGATGATAACTCGGGGGTTGATTATTGTGAAGTGGTTTGGAAACCATATACAGGTGGTACCACTTACGGAAGTTATAATGGTTTTTCTTGGAGTACTGATGATGAGTCATTAAAATCAATTGGAAATTACAATTCGATAAAGTGGATAAATGATAAAAACACATACAAAACAGCAAGCCAGGCAGTGCTTTTTGCGAAAAGATGTTATGATAAAGCAGGTAATATTAGTCCATCATTGATCATAGCGGTATTACAAGATAATGCTAATGATGCTGCCTCACTAGAATGGCTATATTGGGTTGCTGGGAAAAGATGGTAATATGTAAAAAAATTATTGATTAAAATCATATTGTTGCTAGATAGAAAAGGGTAAAACCTTTTCTTTTTTTTTAAAATATGATATAATCAACTAGAAATGGCGCATTATTCTAGTCAATACATTATTATGAAGACGAGGGTAAAATATCGTTAAATAGCATATCTGTGAAGCGTCTGGTGTTTGCTTTATGTGCCCAACGTAGGGTGAATGCTGGATTTGAAGAATTTATGGGCGATCGTAACGGCATACGGCAACCGACCCATTTATTCGTAGAGACCTATTCTTGTGGAAAGATCTTTATGATACTTTTTACGACTTAGGATTAAACCTATCTCGTAGTGAAAGCTATGGATAGAGTAGCTTGACTTGAGTGATAAGAGGGAATAGAGACAACTAAAATTTGGCGTACACCATTGTTTTAGTATTGCTACTTGAAACTTTTATTGCAAAAAAGTACTAGTAATAGGGGGTATTGTTGGGGAAAACCTCTAGAGTGTAGATTAATATGAGATTGCAGTGTGCACTAAGTGGCAATCAAGTCATAGATAGGGAAACCTACTATTTATTCTTTCAAAAGGGAACTGCTATACTGGTAACGGTAAGTAAGAATAAGGGAAATCCAACTTGACCTAAGGTACAGAGTTTATCATATTAGTTGCCATTTCATTATTTTTGAGGACTATTATGGAAAAGAAAAAATATAAAGAAAAATATTCAAAAAAAGTTGATAAGAAAAAAATGCCAAAAAAGATAGTTGATTTAAAATGGGTACTCACTATAACAATAACAGCTTTTTTAATATCAATGGCCTTTTCATTCTTATCAGAAGCAGTTATATCAAATGTAGGTATAGTATTAAGTATAATCTTACTATTCATAGTAATAGGAATAGGTGTTTTATTTGATATGATTGGAATAAGTGTAACAGTTGCAGATATAAATACTTTCAATTCAATGGCATCAAAAAGAGTTGGAGGAGCAACTGTAGCAGTTAAATTTATTAAAAATGCAGAAAAACTATCAAGCTTTTGTAATGATGTAATTGGAGATATATGTGGAATAATAAGTGGAGCATTATCATCATCTATTGCGGTTATATTATCAACAAAACTTAGCTTAAATATACTTGCAATAACCTTATTAACAACAGGATTGGTAGCCGCATTAACAATTGGTGGTAAAGCACTTGGTAAAGGATTTGCAATAAATAAAAGTAATGTAATACTATATAATTTTTCAAGAGTTGTTTCTTTGTTTTATAAGGGATAAAAAAATATAATTATATAATTACCCCAAAACATTGAAAATCGACTTTTTTTTTGTTATAATTTTTACAATTAGGAGTGGTAGCGTGAATATAAGAAACGAACTAAACGATGAAGAAGAATTAGAAGTAATTGATATAGATGATGACATCGAAGAAGAAAAAGAAGTAGTAGAAGAAGAAAATATAGATAAAAATACAGAAAAGAAAAAAGATAAGAAAGAAAAAAGCAAAAATAAAGATAAATCAACTATAAAAAAAGCCACTGGAAAGAGAAAATTAAAAAAAGGACTTCTTTTCCAGACTATTTTTTGTGCAGTTAGTATTATTTTTATAATTGGTTGCTGTATTTTTTATGGGACAAGATTAGTAAAATACTATAAAATATACAATCCAAAAGATTCTAATGGTAATGCAATGCAATTACTTGCAAATAAAATTACATCAGGAGCAACATTTGTATATGATGGTGATGGTATCTATTTAACTGGAGGAACTTATACATATAAAGGTGAAAAAGTAGACAACTATATTAAATATGGAAATTTAGTTTGGAGAATTTTAAAGATAAATAGTGATAAATCAATAGATATTGTACTTGATAGTTCTATAAACAACCTAAAATGGAACAGTAATATAACGGATTATTCAAAATCTGATATTGCAACATATTTAAATGATGAATTTATTAAAATTTTAAACAAGAAAACGCTTGCGCATACAATTGTATGTACTGATAAGGTAGATGATATATCAAAAATAAAATGTAACACAACAGATACATCGAACTATGTTAGACTATTAAATATTGGAGAATTCATAAATAGTAAGGCAAGTGGAAAATCATTTATTTCTAATGGAAGCAGTGTATGGCTATCAACTCGTGGAGAAAAACAGGTTTGGGCAATAAATGGAACAAGCCTATCATATACAGACCCAGCAAAAACTTATGATGTAAAACCAGTGGTAACACTAAAAAATACTACGAAATATGTTGGCGGAAGAGGTACTAAAAAAGAACCATACGAAATAGAAGAAAAATCTAATAATGTAATGATTTCTGATCATATAAAATTAGGTAGTGATACATGGACAGTTTATAAAATTGAAGGTAATAAATTGTACTTATCTCTATCCAATCTATACGGAAAAGGAACAAAAACATATAGATTTGACCTAAAAAGTAATAAATACGACCCAAAAAAAGCATCTTCACTAGCAAAATATTTAAATGAAACATATTTGAACACACTGTCATATAAAAATAAATTAGAAGATTGTACATGGAACACTGGAACATATGAATCAAGCTATAAAGATATATATAAGGAAAAAATAACTGCTAAAGTAGGAATTAGTTCAGTAGCAGATTTAAAATTTGATTCAGGTGTTAAGAATTATTATATATTAAACGGAACTAAAGATGGTAAGGCTTATTTATATAGTGATTATTTAACTGAAAGCAAAGCAACTCTTGCAAGAGCAATAAAACCATCAATTTGTATTAAAAAAGCAACAATAAAAACTGGAGATGGCTCTTTAACAAAGCCTTATACATTGGAGGGATAGTATGAAAAAATTTACAATTTTCATGATTGTAGTAGATATACTAGTGGCATCTTGTTTTGTACTAGTATATGGAATACCTTCATTTAAAAATAAAATTATATCAACTGCAATGGTTACAAAAACACACAAGTATATAGCATATATATTCTACGATGAAGAAACAATTGACAAAGTAACCGCACAAAATAGATATATTCCATTAACTGATAAAGTAAATCTAGATGAAATAGTTATAAATACTTCAGAAAGGGATTCATATGATAATAAATATGATGAAGAAATATTAACAAGAGATCCAAACAACGAAGATTACAAATATATAAAAGTAAAAGTTGGAAAATATAATGCACACTTAGTAGCTATATATGATCCATCACGCGTAAAATTAATCGCATCAAAAACATTTAATACAGGACATGGACAAGAACGTATAAAAGATATGTGTAAAAGATCAGATGGTATTGTATGTATAAATGGTGGTAGATTTAATGATACAACTGGTTATGGTAGCGATATTCCAAAAGGAACATTAATAAAAGACGGAAAAATTATATGGTCAGATACAAGTAAAGCAACGAGTTTAATAGGATTTAATAAAGAAAATAAATTAGTTTTAACTGAATCAACTGCACAAGATGCATTAGCTATGGGTATGAGAGATGCCCTAGAATTTGGGCCATTCTTAATAGTAAATGGTAAAAAGCTTCAATATGAATCATCAGCAGGGGGATACGACAGGGCAGCTCGTGTCGCAATAGCACAAAGAAAAGATGGAGTTGTATTATTTTTAGTTACTGAAGGAGTACATACAAATGGTCCATCACTTGTTGAAGTAATTGAGCTTCTAACAAAATACGGCGCATATAATGCAGCTAATCTAGATGGTGGTACATCAGCACAATTAGTTATAAATGGAACATTAATGAATAATCCACTAACAGTATATGGCAAAAAAGTTACTGGAGGAAGAAGAGTAGTAAGTGGTTTTGGATTAATTAAATAGGAGTCTAATTATGAAAAAAAAATACAAATTAAAAATAGGAAGATTATTACTAGTAATTATATTAGCTGGATTTGGAGTATCACTCTTAGTTATAGGTATAAAGAAAAATATAATTTCAGTTAATGCCCCTATAGTAAATTCAAAAAAGTATAATGAAATACCAAAGCCAAAAGTAGAAGAATCAAAGATATCGTTAATTGCAGTAGGAGACGCATTAATACATGGTGCAATATATCAAAATGTACAAAAATCAAATTATGATTTTAAACCAATTTTTAGTGAGGTAAAAAATGTTTTCTCTAGTTATGATCTTAGATTCTACAACCAAGAAACAATATTAGGGGGAAAAGAGCTTGGGTTGTCCACTTATCCACAATTTAATTCTCCAACCGAAGTAGGAGATGCATTTATGGATATGGGATTTAACCTAGTTAGTCTTGCAACCAACCATACATTAGATAGAGGAGTCTCAACAAATTGGAAAACAATAAAAAGTTCAAGAGAATATTGGAACAAACAAGAAAATGTAATTGCCGCTGGCTCATATGCAACTCAAAAAGAAAAAGATGAAGTAATAGTAAAAGAGAAAAATGGAATTAAATATGGATTACTAGCATATACAACTCTTACTAATGGATTAACAATGCCAAAAGATAAGAGATTTTATCTAAATGTTTATAGTGATGCTTTAGCTAAAAAAGATATAGAAGCATTAAGAGATAAAGTAGATGTTTTAATAGTATCAATGCACTGGGGAATAGAATATTCACATGGGGTTTCACCAGAACAAAAAGCAATTGCTAAATACTTATCATCATTAGGTGTTGATATAATAATAGGAACACATCCACATGTGGTAGAACCAATTGAGTATATTAACAATACTTTAGTAATTTACTCATTAGGAAATTTTGTTTCCTCACAAATAGGAAATGAAAAACTAACTGGGTTAGTGGCTGCTGTTGATATAACAAAAACAACTGTAGATGGCAAAAGCGTGGTCAAACTATCAAATACAAAAGCCGATCTAGTTTATACATGTAAGCCAAATACATGTGGAAAAGGTAAATATAAAGTATATCCATATAATAAGTTAAATGATAGTCTATTACCAAATTATAAAGCAGAATTTAAAAAGAATATGGATATAGTAAGAAAAATAGATAAAAGCATTAAAACTATATATACAAAAGAAGCGTAAAAAGAACGCTTCTTTTTCTTTCAAATCTTAATAGTTTGGTATATAATTATATATATAAAATGCTAAAGGAATGTGATAATATGAAATACAAAATAATGGATGGAAACGAAGCTTGCAGCATTGTTTCATATAAATTTAGTGAGATGGCAGGAATATATCCAATAACTCCAGCTTCTCCAATGGCAGAATATATTGATAAATATGCATCATTATCACAAGAAAACTTTTTTAATGATGTAGTAACAGTAGTAGAAATGCAAAGTGAAGCAGGTGCAATAGCCACAGTACACGGAGCTCTTCAAAATGGTACGCTTGCAACAACTTATACCGCAAGTCAAGGACTATTACTTATGATTCCAAATATGTATAAAATAGCCGGTGAAATGTTACCATGTGTCATAAATGTAGCGGCAAGAAGCTTAGCAACGCACTCATTATCTATTTTAGGTGATCATCAAGATATATATTCAGTACGTCAAACAGGATTTGCTATATTTGCAACATCCTCTCCTCAACAAGTAATGGATTTAACCGCAGTACCATATTTATCAGCAATAAAGGGAAGAATCCCATTTGTAAACTTCTTTGATGGGTTTAGAACAAGCCATGAACTTGATAAAGTTGAATTAATAGATTTAGATAAATTAAAAAAACTAATTGATAAGAAAAAACTAAAAGAATTTAAATCACGAGCTTTAAGTATAAATAATGTGACAAGAGGTACAAATCAAAATGATGATATATATTTCCAAATTACAGAATCAAGAAATAAATACTATGATGAATTACCAGACATAGTAAACAACTATATGGAAGAAATAAACAAAATAACAGGAAGAGATTACAAACCATTTAATTATTATGGAGATCCAAAAGCAACTAAAGTAATAGTAGCAATGGGCTCAGTCTGTGGAACTATTAAAGATACAGTTGATTATTTAAATAGTCAAAATGATTCGGTAGGACTTATAGAAGTACATTTATATAGACCATTTAGTGAGAAATATTTTTTAGATGTATTACCAAAAACAGTAAAGAAAATCGCAGTACTAGATAGAAGCAAAGAGCCTGGTGCTAGCTGTCCATTGTACTTAGATGTAAAAAATATAATTTCATCATATAATTCAAAAATAAGCGTTGTAGGTGGAAGATATGGTCTTTCAAGTAAAAATACAACACCATATCAAATAAAAGCAGTATATAGCTATCTATCAAAAAAAGATAATCATGAGTTTACAATAGGAATAAAAGATGATGTAACTAATTTAAGTTTAGATGAAGAATACTTCGAACTACCTTCAGATAACTATGAAATGCTTATATATGGATATGCATCAGATGGAATGGTTAGTGCATCAAAAGACATAATAAAAATAATAGGTAACAATACAAATGCATATGCACAAGGATACTTTGAATATGATTCAAAAAAGGCAGGTGGACTTACAAGATGTCACTTGAGATTTGGTAATAATCCAATAAGAGCTACTTATTATGTAGAAAGACCAATGCTAGTAGTATGTACCAAAGATGATTATTTAAAAAAATATGATATGTTAAGTAATATAAAAGAAAATGGTATTTTTATACTTAATACATCAAGAAAAAAAGATGACTTGAACGAATTATTCAATAATAAAGAAAAAACCATTATAAAGAATAAAAAAATTAAAATATACACAATTGATGCAAGCAAAATTGCATTTGAATGTGGAATACCTAATAAAATAAATATGATAATGACAACAATTATATTTAAAGTAAGTAATTTTATTCCATTTGACTTTGCATTTAATGAAATAAAAAAGTCATTAGAGACAATATTAACTAATAAAGGCAGTGAAGTAATAGAAAAGAATCTAGCGGCAATAGATGAAAGCTTAGAAAATTTAAATAAAGTAAAAATAAATACTGATTTAGATGAAGAAGAACTAAAGATATCTAATAACATTTTTGATATAATTGATAGAAAAGAAGGGAATACTTTAACTGTTGGAGAGTTATCAAAATTCATGGATGGCACATTTCCAGGGGGATTATCTAAGTTTGAAGCCAAAAATATAGCTGAAAAACTTCCTTGTTATAATAGTGAAAATTGTATTATGTGTAATCAATGTGCATTAGTGTGTCCACATGCTGTTATTAGACCATTCTTATTAGATGATAAAGAATATATGTTGTCAAAAGAAGAGATAAGAAAAACACTAAAGGATGCATTAATCAAAGACCAAAGTCTAAAATTCACAATAGGAATAGATTACTCTAATTGTACAGGATGTGGGTTATGTAGTAAAATATGCCCTGGTAAAAAAGGCGTTAAAGCTATAACAATGGAAGATAAGGAAAAAGTTCAAACTAAGGAAAATATATTAAGGAATAAATACCTATTTGAAAACGTCAGCGAACATCAACCGCTTCCTATTAACACAGTAAAAGGAAGTCAATTTGTTAAACCAAAATTTGAATTCTCAGGTGCCTGTGCTGGATGTGGACAAACTCCTTATTTAAAACTATTAACACAGTTATTTGGAGATGAATTAGTAATATCAAATGCTACTGGATGTTCATCAATTTATGGAGGAAGTATACCAAAAACCCCTTATAGTGTGCCATGGGCTAACTCATTATTTGAAGATAATGCAGAGTTTGGATTTGGTCTAGCAGTCTCAGATAGAATTAATAAAGAAAGAATTAAAAAAATATTATATAAAAACATAAATAAAGTTGGTAAAACAGAAAAAGAAATATATGCAAGCTATTATAAGAAATTAGATTATGCATCAAGTTGTTTATTATATGAAGTAGTAAATAAAAACAAGGATAGAGAATTACTAGCAATGAAAGACTTCATAAAAACTAAATCATTCTGGATAGTAGGTGGAGATGGTTGGGCATATGATATTGGATTTGGTGGATTAGATCATGTACTAGCAAGTAAAGAAAACGTAAATATTTTAGTACTTGATACAGAGGTATACTCTAATACTGGAGGACAAATGTCAAAATCCAGTAGAATGGGTAGTGTAGCAAAATTCGCGGCTAGTGGAAAGAAAACACATAAAAAAGACCTTGCTAGAATTGCAATGTCTTATCCACATGTATATGTAGCAACTATTTCATTAGGAGCTAATATGAACCAAGCCATTAAAGCATTAGTTGAGGCTAAAAATCATAATGGACCATCTATAGTTATTGCATATGCACCTTGTATTGCACAAGGAATTACAGGTGGAGTAGTAAATAGTATTGAAGAAGAAAAAAAAGCAACTTTATCAGGGTACTACCCACTATTTAGATATAATCCAGATACAGAAGAATTTAACTTAGATTCAACCGCAGACTTTACTAAATACTTTGATTTCATATTAGGAGAAGATAGATATCGTGCTTTAAGAAAAGTAAACCCTAAAGAATATAAAAGCCTGTTGGAAGGAAACAAAGAAGAAGCAATAAATAGATATAATTATTATAAAAGTTTATCTGAAAAAGAGACTAAAGAATAGTCTCTTTTAATTATACAAAAAAGAAGCTGTTCCCCCTGAGAAACAGCTTCATAAAAAAGAATAAAAAGGGGTTGGCTAGTGTGATACTAGCGACCAATTCGCCATTTGTGAATTGGTGATTCTTATCATAATTGCATTTGCATATTTTGTCAATAAAAAACTAAAAAAATTTTAAAGTTTTTATAATTAATTAAAATTTATTAAGCGTTATTTAGTTATATTTTACTTTATTTATGATGTGTTTTTGTGGTATAATATGCAACAGGGAGTGATAGTATGAAGTTATCAGATGTAAAGGGAATTGGTCCTAAAACAGAAGCCTTACTTAACAAAATAGGTATATTCAGTTTTGATGATTTGGTAACTCACTATCCATTTAGATATGAAATTCTAAAAAGAAGTAATTTAAAAGATGAAGAAGCATTAGAAAAAGTAATAATTGATGGTAAAGTAGAAAGTATTCCAATACTAGTTAGATTTAAGGGTAATTTAAATAAACTAAACATAAGACTAGCTACAAAGGATGGAGTAGTTGGAGTATCTATATTTAATAGAGCATTCTTAAAACCTAATTTAAAAATAGGAACTAGTATAATAGCAATTGGTAAATATGATAAACAAAGAAACATATTAACAGCAAGTGAGATTAAGTTTGGATCACTATCAAACAAAGAAACAATTGAGCCTGTTTATCATACTACTAGCGGTATAACAGGCAAAGTATTAGCAAGCTATATTAATAATGCACTTTTAAAATATGGAAATCAAATAACTGATAACATACCAAAATATTTATTAGATAGATATAACTTTAATAACAAAAAAACAGATTTAAATATTGTACATAATCCACCTGATTTTGAAAAGTTAAAAGAATCAATGATAAGACTTAAATATGAAGAATTGTTTGAATTTACATTTAAGATTAATTATTTAAAAGAGCAAAATAAAAAGAATGCTGTTGGTATAAAAAGAAAATGTAATAGAAAAGAACTTGACAAAATTATTAAAAATCTCCCATTTAAACTTACTGATGATCAGAAAAAAGCACTTGATGAAATAATAGATGATTTAAGTAGTGATCACAAAATGAATAGATTATTACAAGGGGATGTAGGTAGTGGAAAAACAATAGTTGCATTTCTAGCAATGTATTATAATTCAATTTGTGGATATCAAAGTGCATTGATGGCACCAACAGAAATATTAGCTATTCAACATTATAATAATATAAAAGAGTTATTTAAAGATTTAAATGTTGAGATAGCACTACTTACAGGTTCTATATCAAAAAAAGAAAAACAAGATATATATAAGAGATTAGAAAGTGGTGAAATCTCGGTAGTAATAGGAACACATGCATTAATTCAAGAAGATGTAAAATATGGTAATTTAGGGCTTGTCATTACAGATGAGCAACATAGATTCGGAGTAAACCAACGAGCAAATCTAAAAAATAAGGGAATCGCAGTAGATGTATTATATATGAGTGCAACACCAATACCAAGAACATATGCACTAACTATATATGGCGATATGGATATATCAACCATAAAACAACTTCCATCTGGAAGGAAGCCTGTTAAAACAGTAGTTAAATCAGAAAAAGAAATGAAAGATGTTTTAACTAGTATGCATGAAGAATTAAAAAATAATCATCAAATATATGTTATAGCGCCATTAATTGAACAAAGTGATAATTCAGATATGACTAATGTTTATAACTTAAGAGATAAAATGAATCTAGCATTTGGTAGTAAATATAATATAGATATAGTACATGGAAAAATGAAGCCAGAAGCAAAAGAATTGATAATGGGAGAATTTAAGCAAAATAAAATAAACATATTAATAAGCACAACCGTTATAGAAGTAGGTGTAGATGTTGAAAATGCTACTATGATTGTTATATTTGATGCAGAAAGATTTGGATTATCCACACTACATCAATTAAGAGGAAGAGTAGGTAGAAATAAATTTGAGTCTAAATGTATATTAATTAGTAATACAGAGAAAGAAAGATTAAAAATAATGGAAACTACTTATGATGGATTTGAAATAAGCGAACAAGATTTTAAATTAAGAGGAGCAGGAGACTTATTTGGAGTAAAACAAAGTGGTGACATGTCATTTAAAATAGCTAATTTAAAATCAGATTATAAGATTCTTGTACAGGCCAAAAAAGATTCTCTAGAATTTTTAAAGTGTAAAGATAATAATACAGATGCTTTAAAAATAAGGCTTATAGATACAATTAATCATAGTTAGAGTGTAAACCATAAAAAAAATAAATAATATAAATTGACTTTTAACAAAATCCATATTATGATTAGTACGTATGATGGTAAACGTCATACATAATTGAACGCACTTACGGTCATATAATGTGAGTGTGTATTCAACCAAAACCCCCTGAAGGAGCCGAAAGGCTCCACTTTTTATTTGATTTATAAGGTTTTGCGAGTGTTTACTATTTTAAAAATATGCTTTTAGGTGGCAAATAGGTAGCATTTTTCCTTATTTTTATAAATTATTGTATAAAAAAATAATGGAACTGACATAATATCAATTCCATTATTTTATATTATAGACTCATTTCAAAGTCATCTTTATTGTAACCAAGCATATTTTTTTTAAAATTAAGTATATCTTTATCTACTGAATTATTGGTATTTTCAATAGCTAATTTTGAGTTTTTTATAACTTGTAAGGCATTTTCCTTTTCTTTAATAATTTCCTCTAATTCAGCCTTATTTTCGGCTGTTTGGTGTTCTAATTTAGTTTGATGTTCTACATTAGCACCAATATTACCTATATCTAATTTAAATTTTCTTTAGCCATCTTTTGCAGATAATTAATATTAATTTTGAGATAATTTACCACTTCATTCATAGGTAGTAATTTGGCAGGTAGTAAATACCCTTTATTTAATAAATCAATTCTAATTTCTGATTTTAATTTAGATGCACTGTTTTTTCCTAGCCCAGTTAATTTAATTAAATCATTTAAACTACACCATTGTTTTGAAATTAATTCTAATGCTTCTTTTGCGTTCATATATCAACCTTTTTTTTATTATGATGGTTTTAGTATTACCAGCAACTCCCTTTAAGGATGTATATATAGAATTATCCATATATGTAACGAGGATTTTGGATAATCCACAACTCCGTATCAATAGGATATGTGCCTTGCGTTTGTTTAATGAGTCGGCATATATCGGCGATTTCCAACTCTATTTAATTTTCAAAGAACAATATCTAAGTGTAAAATGTCAACTTGTAATTGATTTTAAAAGTGCCAAAATGCACCACTTTGTGATATAATTAATTACGAAAAGGAGGCATACTGTGAGAAATAAGGAAAAAGGTACAATTAATATTGTAATAGGTAAGCATATGGCTGAATTAAGAGCAAAATTTAATTTATCTCAAAAAGAAATATGCCAAGTTATTGGTGTTAATAGAAATACATATAAGGATTATGAAATAGGTAATAGAACAATACCACTTCAAATATTAAGAGATTTATCAAAATTTTATAAAGTATCTTCTGATTATTTTTTTGAAGATATGCCTGAATTAACAGAAAAAGAACAAAGACAATTATTTAGATATTCAACAGCAGTTGCTAATGATAAAGAAAAATATATTGCTTTAGATTTAACTAATCCAAATGCAATGAAAGAATATTTTGATAAAGAAGAAAAAAAGATACAAAGTAAAGTAAGATTAATGGTTAAGCAATTAAGGTTAGATAATAATAAAACACAAGATGAAATTGCTAAATATTTAAATGTAGATAAATCAACATATAATAAATATGAAAATGGTAAACGAAAGTTTAATAATGATGTAGTTAAAGAGTTAGCAGATTATTATAATATAAAGGTTAGTGATATTGTAGATTAATAAGTGACAGGAGTGACACAAAAAAATGGGTGTACTCCACACATAAATATCCGTCATTGCCGTCACTAAAACTTAAAAGGAGGAATAAATTATGATTTTAAAGCATTATCTCATTTACATAAATTAACTTGTGATAAATTAGTTTTAGATCAAGATTTAGGTAGATTAAGAACTACACCTGTAAATATTGGTAGAACTGCTTGGAAACCTCAATTTCCAATAGAAAGCCAAATTAAAGAAGAATTAGAAAGACTACTTAATCAACAGAAAAGACTAAAACTGAAATAGCAATTGAAGTTATGCTATGGATTATGAGAAGACAAATGTTTATTGATGGTAATAAAAGAGTTGGCATGTTATTCGCTAATAAAATAATGATAGATAATGGTTGTGGAATTATAACCATTTCACAAGAGAATCAACCAACATTCTTTGAAAAACTAATTAAGTTTTATGAATCAGGCGATAATACTGATTTAAAGCAATGAATTTATGATACTAGTATTGATGGAATTGATTTATAATCAGTTCCTTTTTAGTGTAAAAACTTAATTTTTTGTCAAAAATAGTGAGTACGATGATAATATTTTCAAAAACTATGCTATAATTAAATTGTATTTTATCAAAATAGTAGTTGTCTTATTTAGACATTGTGTAAGGTAGTAATTTAAGTGAATAATGAAATTAAGGAAATTGCTACATCAGTATATAAATATCTAGGAATGGAAATAAATGAATTTATTACTGATAGATTAGAAGAATTAAATGCAACTATTTTTATGTCTAAAGATAACACAAGAAGTATAGGTGGAGTTATAGTCGGAGATGATAAAACACATTTGACTTGTGGCTCTTTATATCCAATAGAATACTATATAGAAGAATTTAAAAAAGGGAAAAGAGATAACAAAGAAGAAAATATTAATTTAAGTGATGAAGATAAAGATGATATTATTTATGAATATGAGTCTATCACTTATAAAAAGATTGGTAATATATTATTAGACAAAGTTGATGATAAAAATTTTCAACCTAATGGTGTACCATTCTTGGGAGAACAATCGTTTAACCATGTAGTTTGTAGAGCAATAGCAATAGATAATTCTGAAATTAAAAGAAGAGGATTAAAAGAAAAACATGTATATATAGTATATGATAATAAAAAATTGAATTAACTTGTGTTTTTGATAAGTTTATTGAGAATTTAAATCAAATATGTGATGATATTGTTATTATTGATGATGTTTATGAAGTACTAGATGTGAAATGGAAAACAGCATATAGTAAAGAATTAGGTATAATTGCATATGCAAATCAATTTGATGACAACAATTATTATATACAAGCAATTCATTTTACTCGAAAAGATGCTTTTAATGACTCGATTAGTGAAATTGAAAATAAATATAAAATAAGGAGTGAGATTATGGATGATAGTTTTTCATCACAAGTGGTAATAAATAATGAGTTCGACTATTCAAATGTAGTTCCTACTATTCAAGCAATTTCATATTTAGTACAATATTGTGATCAAATGAACAAGCAATTAACAAAGCTAGTTGAAGAAGATGAAGAAAAAAACAAACAATTTAAATCTGAATATAAGGATTATATGTATAAAAAATCATATGGGCAAGAATTTCAAGTCTATATTAAAGAAAAATCTTACAATAATATAACTTGTAATGATTTTGAATCTTTTTTATCAGCCGTAAAAGGTGGTAATCTTAATCAAGTGACTGGATTAGATATAAAATTATGTATGGATTTTTTAAGAGGAAAAGCAGAAAAGTTAGAAAAACACGAAAATTTATTTACTATTATTTTTAATCCTTACGATATTAAATTTGCTAGAAAATCAAATCATAATGATCCAAATATGAATAAAGTTGAAGAACAAATTAATTCAATATTAAAACAATTTCCTGTTGCAAATAGTATTTTTTGCAACAAACAAAATCAGTAAATTGGAGGTAGTTTATGTATAATGATACTATAAAAGTGGCAAATAAAATAATATCAGAAACAGATTTAGCTGATATATTTCAAAGAATGAATGATGAAATAAAAGAAAATGAACAAATTTGTAGACAAGAAAAAATGCAAAATGAAAAATATGAATGGGATTATCAGCATTGGACTACAAAGGATTTTGAAGGAAAATTCAAATGTGAATTTAACTTTTATGATGATACTAACATAACAGTTGATAATTATAATTCTTTTATTACAATATTTAATAATAGATTACATGAAGTAAAGGATATGTGGATTAGGTATAGTTATAGTTATTGGATACAAAATGGCAGAGATCAAAAAATGGTAAGTCAACATATTAATATGAATATTTATGAATACAAAATGGATATTGAAGTTAATCTAAGTAGCGATGATAAAAAAATGAACGATATTTATCAGTTAATTAAAGATAAAATTCTTCGCGCTCCTGAAAGATATGATAGAGTTATTAAGAAAAAAAGTTCTATAACTAATAAAATTGGCTTTGCTTTAGGGGCCATACCTAGTTTAGTTATTTGTACGTTATTGGTATTTGTTCCCACAATTAGACGAATCTATGGAATGACTTATGTTTTATTCCCAATAGCAGTAGTTTTATTAGCGTTTATGATAGGTAATACTGTATTTGGAGGAAAATTAGATCGTTTATATTCAACTCTTGTTCCTGAAAAAAAATATGATCATTATGATGCAAATGCTGGTAAAAGTGTATATAAAGATGATATAGAAAAATATCTTGAAACAAGTGAAATTATTATTGGTAAGAATATTGATAATATTAAAAATAGAAAAGAAATAGTAGAACTAGAACAAAAATATAGTAAGTATATTCCAATTGAATTAATGGTTTTATTGATTTTGTCAATTATAATGATATTAGTTGGAAAACTTATTTAGGAGGATTATAAATGAGTGAGATAAGGACATTATCTGATGTTAAGCAAAGTGGTTTGCTTGGAACATCAAATTTTGATAGTATTATTAATAATTCAATGCAAGTATTAAGTGAAAATCCTGAATTGGTTTCTCAACGAGGAATGGATATTGGAGATACACCAATATCGCCAATGGCTTTAGATGATGATTATACTCCAATGCTTTTTACACCTGAAGTTATGGCATCATACAAAAGATTAGTGGATATTATAAACGTTCCTGAAACTGCAAAAGAGTATTCATTTGTCTTATTAGGGAAATCTGGAACATTAGATGGTCAAAAATGCTATTTAATAGACCAAATGATAGATTGTAATTCTCATGAATCTGATTTAAGTAGTAGAGTAACTAAAATAGATGAAGAAAAACTTAATAAATCTGTTCAGTTTGCTTTACAAAATGGTTATGATTTCATTAGTATTGGACACACTCATCCTAATATACCTGAAGAAGAAAGAACCACAACTATTGCAAATTATTTATCTGACGAAGTTAAAGATAGCGAATACATAAGGAAAGCAGGTCTTAATTTATCGTTACAGGACTTTGTATCTTATGAAAGTTTGTATCAATATTTTGTAAAAAATCCAAATATTAAAACTGCACAAACAGTAATAATGTTTAATGGTGAAATGGCGATGGTTAGTAAAACAGGTTCAAAATTAAGTAGATCAGCAATTTTAATGGATGGAGCTACAGGTGAAGAAATATATGTTTCTTCAAAAGAAGAATATAATAAAAACAAGGGTAATGTTTTATAGAAAGAAGGTTATTAATATGGAAATTATAGTACAAGGAAAAGGAGTTGAATACTTTGTTCCTGATGAAGTTGTTTTAAATATTAATTTTAATACAAAAGGATTGACTTATGAAGAAGTTTTGAGTGAAGGAACAAGAAATGTTCAACATTTTGTTAATGAGCTATTGTTAAAAAATGGTTTTCAAAAAGAGGATATGAAGACAAGAAATTTTGTTATTTGCGAAGAAACAAAATATAATAATATAACTATGAATTACGATCATGATGGATATTCTTTTAATCAAATGGCAGTATTAAGATTTGATTATGATAAAGAATTGATGGCAAAAATGATGGTGCAATATCAAAATTAGAAAATGCTCCTATGTGTCAAATAAAATTTGAAGTTAAAGATGAAAAAGAATGTAAGAGAAAAATATTAGCAAAAGCATATAAAGATGCTGAAGTTCAAGCACTTGCTATTGCTGAAGCATCTGGAAAAACTTTAAAATATTGTCAAAAAGTTGATTTTAAACCTTTTACTACTGAATACGTTTCTAATGCAAAGATTGGTTCAGACGTGATGTATGCCGAAAAAGCAGTAATAGGAGTTGCACAAACAATTGTAAATACATTTACTCCTGAAGATATTGAATTATCAGAAACATTATATTGTCTATGGATTGCAGAATGATTTAATGCATTTTTAGGTAGCATTTAGGTAGCAAAATTTTCAATTTTTATTTTAGAACTTTAAATGTTATTAAAATTAACTAATTAAATTTATTGAAAAATAAGTAAAAAAGTGCAAAGAGATAAATAATCTTAATGCCCCCTGAAGAGAGCAAATAGTTTATATTTTGTTGAAAATAAAGGACAAAATGCATATTGATTTATTTTAGGCACTAAGCTGGGTACGTAAATTTAAAAAAAAACTAATTTTTTATATAAATTATTAGTATTTTATTTTTATCATAATATTGACATTTACACTGACAAAGTATAAAATAAAGGTGTAAAAGTCAAGAGGAGAATGTATATGGAAAAGATGACTATAAAGGAGTTTAAGGATCAAAGTAATATTGAGATAATGCAAGAGTTAATGAAAGTTAATAATGGATATATTACATCCAAACAATTAACTGAATTGGGTATTCATAGAATGTATCTTAATATTATGGTAGATAGAGGCATTATAGAAAAACTTGATAATGGAATATATCTTGATGTTAATAAATTTCCAGATTCTTATTATGTACTTAATTTGAATTTACCAGGTATTATATATTCTCATATGACTGCATTATATTTTCATGGATTATCAATTAAAGCACCTGATAGCAAGTATGATGTAACTGTTAAGAAAAATTATAATAGTGTTAAATTGAAAAATCATAATGTATTTTATGTATCTGATGATATATATGAATTAGGATTAACGGAAGTGAAAACACCATTTGGGAATATTGTTAGAGTATATGATATTGAAAGATGTATATGTGATATTATAAGGTCTAAAAAAAGAATGAATAATGAACATATTAAATATAGTTTAAGAGAATATATTAAGAGAAAGGATAAGGATCTTGTTAAACTTTCTAAGTACGCAGATAAAATGGGTATTAAAAAAGAAGTAATGGATTTATTGGAGTGGTTTTATGAATAAGATAATAGTTAATAAAATCAAATGTAAAAAGTGTGGAAATATAATTGAATCAACATATAGACATGATTTTAAGTTTTGTAAATGTGGTGCAGTTGCAGTTGATGGTGGAAAAGATTATTTAAGAAGATTAGGATATGAAGAAGATTATGAAGAATTATCCAAAATAGAAAAAGATAACGATAAAAATAGCAAAAAATAATAATTTCCAAAAGTTGTCGAATTTTGGTAGTTTTGGAAAAATATTTCCAAAACTTGACTTTATATCAAATTTAATATATACTTATAGCAGAGGTGAAAACTATGATAGAAAGAACAGAGTACCTTGAACAATTAAAAAGGTTTAAGGATAAAGATTTAATCAAAGTTGTTACTGGGATAAGAAGATGTGGTAAATCTACATTATTTGAATTATTTATAAATTATTTAAAAGAAACTGGTGTTAAAGATGATCAAATAATAAAGATAAATCTTGAAGATGCTGATTATAATTTTGAAAGTTATAAGGAACTATATGATTATGTAAATAAACAAATAGATTCAAAGAAAAATTATTATATTTTCTTAGATGAAGTTCAAAATGTTCCTAAATTTCAAAAAGCTGTTGATAGTTTATACATAAAGAAAAATGTTGATGTATATATAACAGGTTCAAATGCTTATATACTATCTGGAGAGTTAGCAACATTATTATCAGGAAGATATGTAGAAATAAAAATGTTACCTTTATCATTCAAGGAATATCTAAGTGCATTTAATAATTCTGATAAAAGTCGTTATGAATATTTTTTAGACTATATGAAAAATGGTGGTATGCCAGGTAATATATCAATACTTCAAGATAATCCTAATGATTTGGATACATACTTGGAAGGTATATTTACAACAATTGTTTATAAAGATATAATAACAAGAAATAATATAACAGATAAAATGCTATTAGAAAGTGTATTAAAATTTATATTTGATAGCATAGGTAGTCCAATATCTACTAAAAAAATAAGTGATACATTAACAAGTAAGGGAATGTCTACAAGTAATCATACTGTTGAAAACTATATATCTGCTTTTGTAGAGAGTTTCTTAATATATAAAGCTGAAAGATTTGATGTTAAGGGTAAGAACTTACTTGCAAGAGATTACAAATATTATGTTGTTGATCAAGGATTAAGAAGCTACTTATTGGGTAAAAAAGCTGGTAGTGATATGGGACACGTATTAGAAAACATAGTTTATCTTGAATTGCTAAGAAGAGGATATAAAGTATATGTTGGGAAAGTTGATGATTTAGAGGTTGACTTTGTTGCTGAAAATAGAGATGGCTTAAAATATTTTCAAGTTGCATTAACAGTTAGAGATGAAAAAGTTTTAGAAAGAGAATTAAAATCATTACAAAAAACCGGAGACCATTATCCAAAATATTTAATAACATCTGATATGGATATGGAAGCTGATTATGATGGAATAACAAAAATCAATGTTATTGATTGGTTATTGAATAATGAATAAAATAAAAAGAATAAAAAGGGCAAACATTATACTATTTATAGGTATATTTTGCTCTTTTTTGATTTAAGGAGATAAGATATGAGAAAGAAAAAAAGCATAAAAACATTGGAAAAGCTTAAATATTATATTGATTCATCATATGTTAATTTAGATAACAAAGATTACTTAGAAAACTATATATATAGTGATGAGTTAAGCAATAAAATAAATAATTATTTTGATTCTGATTGTGAAAAACCATTATATATTGGTGTAATTGGCTCTTGGGGGTCTGGAAAAACTTCAGTTGTTGAGACTTCACTTGGCAAGCTTGATAAGAAAACAATAATATATCGATACGATGCTTGGAAATATGAAGGTGATAGTTTTAGAAGGAGCTTTATTCAGAGTATTCTTAATCAATCAGTTGACAGATATAAGTTAAAAGATAGTAGTGAAGTATATAGAAAAATTTCTGAATCCTTGTATGAAGATTATTCCATTAGCTCTAATTCCATAGTAGAAAGATTTAAATTATCAAGCGAAAAAGATAAGAAGATAAACGTTGTTTCAGTTATAATTGTATTATTAATTTCAGTAGCATTGATTATTTTAGGAATATATAATATTTTTAAAAATCATGTATCATGGGGAAACATTATAACTTTATTAGGAACTATTGGAATATTTGATATTTTTTATTCAACAACTGTTTATTCTGAATCAAAGCTGTTTTCTAGTGAACAATTTTATAAAAGCTTTACTGACATATTAAATGAAGTAAAGGGTGATAAAAACATTGTTTTAATTGACAATTTAGATCGTTGCAGCAAAGAAGAATTAAAGGAAACATTAAGTATTATCAAGGGATTTTATGTTGAGAATAACGAATCCAAATTAAAAAATGAAAAAATAATTTTTATTATTCCACTAGATATTGATTCTTTAGAGGAAGCATATGAAAAAAATAAAACTTATTACTTAGATAAAATATTTGATGATATGATATATATTAAGCAAAAGTATAATACTGATAAGCAAGATTTTATTAATAAAATACTTAATGAATATCCAGAAATAGAATTGCTTGTAAATTCAGAATCTAAAAGTATTATAATTAATAGCGTTATTAATACACCAAGAGAAATAATAAAAGTATTAAATGATTACGTAACTGAGTATAATATTCTATTAAAAAAGAATGGTAATGAATTTGTTGAAGACAAAAAAAATCGAAATTATCTTATGAAATCAATTATTCTAAAGAGATTGTATTACGATTTTTATCAATTAGCATATATTAATCTGGAAAAATTTATAAAAATTAATAAAAATCCATCGTTGGATGAAGATATTAATAAGTATAAAAATAATGAGGAATTATACAGCTTTTTAACTATTAATAGATCAATAGAACCAACAAATTATTATAGCTTCTATCAGAATCAAGATATTAAAAGTTATAATCAAATACCATTTGGTATAAAAGAAGCTATTATGAAACATGATATAAAAACAATTTTGGAATATAAAGAAATAAGCAAAATGATCGATTATTATGTTAATATATATGATGATATTACTAATGGATTCTGGAATACTAATATTCTTAATAAATATATTACATTAATTGAATTAAATAAAAATAATTATTTTATTGAAGAAGAACTAAATAAGATAATGAATTCTTGGAAATCTGTTTTTTCTAATGAAAAGTTTTATAATCTAAATTCTGAAAATGTAGATATTATTGGATATGAAAATGAATTGATGTTTGGTTCAAAAATGTATAAGAATGATACTTTTAATTTGAAAATATTAGATTGTATTAAAAATGATACTTTTAAATTTAAAAGTGAATCAGAAAAATATGAAAGACTATCACAATGGCTTACAATAAACAATGGTATTTCTCTAAATGAAGATTATACAGAATTAATTAATTCATATTGTGAATATTTGCTAAATAATAATCTTTATTCAGATTCGAACTATTTAAAAATATTATTTGGTAAAAATATTAAGATGGTTAAAATTGATAATTTAAAGCAATTTATTACTAAAAATTCTGATAATAAAATTATTTTGAGTTTAATAAACAATATAAAAGAAAATCAAATTAATGATAATCAAATAATAGATGAATTAAATAATTGGTTAAGTAAAAATCAAATAACTGATATAAACATTATCATATCATCATTGGATTATATGATAGAAAATAACAGAGATATATCAATAGTAAAAATGAATAATCTTAATCTTAGTGAATCAACAGAGGATAAAGATATATTACAAATTGTTGATAAATACTCTGAGAGAACTATTTACAATAATTCATTATATAGTATTATAAAGAGTTTTAAAAATAAGAACATAATTAAGAAAATACTAATTAAACTAACTAATAATATACCAGATAATAATGAAGAATATGTAAATAATTTCAGTGAATATTTCTTTAATTTAACAATAGAGGATAAAAAGGAAAATTTAAATTTGTTAGAAATGGTAATTAATAAGTATAAAAATTGCGAATCTATATTTTTAGAAAAAATTACTAATGATAAATTATTAGAAGATTATTATAAAAACTTAAAAACATCAGAGAGTAGGGAGCATCTTCTAGAAGTGTCAGTAAATTTATTATCAAGTGATTTTAACAAGCAACTTGAAAACATTTTTGTTTATGAATCATCCAGTGAGAGAATGAAAATTTTAATATCAGATCATAACTCTATATATGATTATGTATTAATTATTAATAAAATGAACAAGAAAATAATGAAAAATAAAGTTGTAAAAGAATTTATTGAGATTATAAAAGAAAAAGATAATGTAACAGATGAAGAAATAAAATTAATTAATTCACTTAATATTAGTGATTCAGATAAGGAAAAACTTAATGAAATTTTGAATTCTAAAGAAACAATTAATAAAGAATTGGTTGGCGTATAAAAAAAGACCTAGTCCACTAAAGGACTAGTGAAATGCACCCCTTAAAGTAGACATTAATAACCCTTTTTTTTATTAATGACTACTATTTGGGGTTCACATCATAATCACTAATACTCAATTATTTTGAAGTTCAAAGGATCCTCACTGATTATTTCTAAAGAATACTTTAACCTGAGTAGTTTAATAACTTCAGCTTTCATTTTTTTATAATTCTTACATATCAGATTAAATGTATCATATGCAGAATTAAAATGTTGTTTAAAAGTTGCCTCCCACATGGCATTTCTATAGAATGAACTAGCAATATAAAACGCTATGACTTCAGGAACAACATACTCTTCCAGATAAATATCATAATTATCATAAAAAGGATCAATAACATTTTTACATTCTTCATCACTTATATCTTCATCAGTACATTTTCTTAGCATAAAACCCTCCGTATGTATTAATTGCTTAAATTTAAAATTTAGTCAACTAAAAATGACAAAAATTGATTTTTTATAGTATTTTTTATACAATTTTTAAAAATTTGTCAAAATATGTTATAATTTAAGTGGTGAAGTAGTATGAGGTATGAAGTAGAGTTACCAAAGATTTTATGTTTAATGCTAATAATATCAAAGTTTGCTAAGAAAGAAAAATATTATAATACAAATGATTTAATTAAAATAGCAAATAAAATAAAACCAGAATTAGTTAGATTAAGAAAAGATAAGGATGATTATAAATATTTTGATGATACAAACTTCGGTGGATTAAGAGGCAATTTTTCAACAGCATTAACATTAAAAGGATTTATTAAAAAGAATAATAGTTATTCTCCATATTATGGAATAGGTAAGACTGATAGACTATTTAATGCATATAAAAATGGAGAAATAATACTTGATACACATGAATATAAGGCTTATACAAATAATTCTGAATTAAAAAAGCTATTAGAATTTGAGGCCAGAAATCTTTCAATAAGAGAAAGCCAAGCCCACATAAAAGTATTTTTAAAAAGAAATAAAGATTTTCCATTAGTCAGAGATGAAGATAATTTTAAAAAAATATGTGTTTTAAAATCTGACAATAATCAGTACTTTTTGCGAATATTATTTAATACATTTACTTCTGATAAAGTTGTTGAGTTTAACATGTACAACTATCTATCAGGTCCTAAAGTAAAACAATTCAATATGCACGCTTTATTTGTTGTACCATCAGGCGATGATATATGGAGTGAATTCTATGTTATTGATAGTAAGGAAATATTGAGTAAAGGGCCTTTGTTGATGTATTTTGATAAAGAAACTAAAAAGTTTTATGATGTAAATGGAAATGTTTATACATCATATACTTTGGAAGAAGGTCTAAATATTGTTTCTGATCAAAATGGTAATATACAAGAAAGACTAAATTACGATTGGAATGAATTAAGAAAAAACATAGTAGAAGATACGGTTGTTGAAAGAAATGTTGTCGAAGAGGATGAATTTTCAGTTTTCTTAAATGACTATTTAAAATGGAAAAAAGAATTTACTATTTATGGTAAAAAAGTAGTTGATTTAATAGTTTCTTCTTCTGGAGGTGCAGATGTCATACTTGAATTTGCTGGTGGAACTACCCAAAAGCTAGAATTAGAACACAAATGGAATAACTATATTTTGCATCAACATTATAAGAGCTCTGCGTGGAAGAATGCGTGGCTTTATGCAGAAGAAGAGTGGGATTTTGAAAAAGTTAAGCAGGTGTTTTCACCATATGTATCTGAATACATAGATAATATACCAAAGGTGTTTTTGTGCACTGATAAAAATGATGGTCAGAAGAAAGCTTATGAAGTTAATTGGTCAGATTTAACATATAAAGAAATAGAAGTTGGAGAATAAAAAAAGGATTATGATGTGACATAGTCCTTTTTAGTTATAGGCAATAAATAATAATTCTTCTAAGTTAATATTTCCTTTGCCCTGAGTGGAATGGTTATAGCTAGTCCTTTTTGTTTCACAATTTTTAAAATATTTTTTTAAAAGATATTCCATTTCATATTCTTTTATTAATCCCTTTGTAGAATAACTCAATACTATTTTTTTACCTTTAGAGGCCAAAGATGAAAATAGTTTATCAAATTCATCAAATGCCTTTGTTCTTAATGAAAAAGGGGAAGTAAATCTATCAGTTCTATATAGTCCTTTAAATTCAAGCACTGGGTTATCATATTTACAAATGGTTTCAAGCACGTGGTAGAATCTAGAATACTGTTCTCCTGTGTATGGTGGATCGATATATACAAGATCAACATCATCAAATTCTGGAAGTTCTATTAATTTTTCATAATTTAAATTAAAACATTTATTTTCAAATTTGCTGAAAACAATTTTTTTGAAATCATTGCATTTTTTTAAGAACTCATTCCATATGCTCTTATTTTTAATTTTTTCTAATCTAGGATGATCAGATGGTAAATATTGAGCAAAGTGACCAGATGTTGCCTCACATACACACATTGCATTCATGAGCGCAACTAAGTATAAACTTTTAATATCCTTATCGGTTATATAATTAATTGCATATCTTATTGAATCTATTTCAATGCATTGTTTAGCAGAAAAGTATGTATCAGAATAATTTTTTTTAAAAAAATCATATTTGTGAGATTCAAGATTAATTTTATACTTTTCCTCTAAATCTTTTATTGCGTTTTCTGAACTTATAACTTTTGAATTATTTTTTATTAAAGCGTTTGAAATAATATAACTATAATATTGAATATCGTTTGTATATATTTTTCTTTTGTCTTTCAATGCGTAAGAAACGCAATTTGTTCCAGCCATTAATTCGCAAATAATATCATCCTTAGATGAGTTATTTATTATCTCAGGGATTATAAAATCCAATAATTTATTTTTATTACCCATGTATCTAATAGTCTTGATAGTATTATACATTTGCATCACCAACTCTATCCCAAATTATAATGTGATCATTTAAAATGATATCACTATATGTATTTCTGGCTGTAGTTAAAGAACGACTATTTTCATTAATTTTATCTAAAAAAACTGTATTTAATTTAAATCCATGGTTCTCGGCAATTAAAGATAAAAATTTTCCTGTTTCTACTTTTGTTTTTTTAACATTACTATCAGATATTTTTACCACTACTTTTCCATTTTCTTTTAAAAGGGTGTTCATTTTAATTATTATTTGCTCCATATCATTAAAATATTTTGCTACTATATATGCATCTTTAGATGACTTTTCATTAATTTCATCAATTATTTTATTTATTTCATCATATTTTGTTTTTGTTAATGTAGAACATTCTTTTTTTGTCACTTTATCATTTCCTAGCATAACTTTAGCTAACTCACCATATTCATCAGAATTTTTGATGTATTCTAGCCAGTACATTTCTAATTTCATTGTTTCAATATATCTTACAGATGAAATATATGGTGGATTAGTAACAAATAAAGAAACTTTGCCTTTATATTTATTTAAATCTGCAGTAACAGAGTTTTCATTGATAATATTAATATTAGAATTTGAATTACTATATATTTCAAAATATTTAGTTCTTTTTTTCAATGCATTCATAAATGTTTTTATAGCATCTTTATGAATTTTTCCTTCTTTTTCTAATCTGCGAATTCTTTTACTTATTCCAGGAAATACAGTTGCTGGATCTGCGTTACTTACATTTCGTATAATTGCAGATATTACGCAATAATAAAAATTTTTATACATGACGAAATCTTTTTGTACATTATTACTAATAACTTCATCTATAATTGCTTTAATATACATTAAATCATCTTGTACTTCAGGTTTAAACCAATGATCTATATTAACACAATAAGGTACTTTACCAATTTTTATTTTTTTTCTATATTGAACATCATACAATTTTGCTTCTATTTCATTATTCATAGAATTCAGTAATTCAATATCATATGAAGTTGTTTTAACAACAGAAATAAGATGGGATAGTGGATTAATCTCACAACCAACAAAATCCCTATTTAATATTTTTGATTCAACAGCTACTGTTCCGGATCCTGAGAATAAATCACCAATTAAATCACCTTCATTAGTAAACGCTTTTATAAAGGAATTAGGTATGGCTGGTATAAGTTTACCATAATATCTATGGGAAGAGTGTATTGCTGCTCTTTTTTCTTCCTTTGCATTATCTAATAATTTTTTAT
>ERZ780095.22-NODE-22-length-75036-cov-7.13297_pt1 | contig 75036 bp, 95 predicted proteins | sample MGYA00511574_ERZ780095 | MGnify/ENA primary metagenome ERZ780095 (study PRJEB29588, sample SAMEA2153837) | human gut metagenome | biome: human gut; feature: human-associated habitat; material: faeces | place: Denmark | collected 2008/2010 ...
ATATATATATTATATAATATTTTTTTTATAAAATCAATTTACTTATCTTTAAACTGAAGAAAATAACTTTCCATTACCTCAACAGTTTCGACCTTTCCATTTTTATCTGGTTCAGTCGCAAATGTAACTGAATAAGGAGTCTCTTTTACATAATGATATTTCTTATATTTCTTCAAAAACCATGCTACATTCTCATAATCCATAGAATACACCTCATTTTATATCTTCAAGCGATAGGAGCGGGCTCATGCGTCACCGCCCCCACCACAAGAAATCCTATCTATCATCAAATATTAAAAATAATGTTCTTAAAGCCAACGCCACAATAGACCAACATGCTATTGGCGTTGCTAAGATTATAAACACAATTCCACCTACTGTTTCATAACTCAAGCCATACACTCCTTTAAAATATTGGCACGACTCGGATGACGCAGCTTTCTTAAAGCCTTTGCTTCAATCTGACGAATACGTTCTCTTGTAAGACCATATTCTTTACCAACTTCCTCAAGAGTCATAGCTTTTTTACCACCAATACCAAATCTCAAACGAAGAATATTAGCTTCACGGTCACTTAATGTATCAAGAACCGCATTCACTACATCTCCATTAGATTCTTTGATATATGCACTTTCCGGATTAACAAAATGAGTATCTTCAATAAATGAACCAATAGTGGTATCATCATCGTCACCCACCTGAATATCCAGACTGGTAGGCTCTACAATATAAGACTGAATCTCTTTAGCCTGTTTTTCAGAAATACCCATTGCATCAGCAATTTCTTTTATTTTTGGCTCTCTATTTAACTGGTTAAGAAGCTCTCTTTCAATCTTTTTGAACTTATTGATATTCTCAGTCATATGAACAGGAATACGAATAGTTCTAGACTGGTCCGCAATAGCTCTTGAAAGAGCTTGTTTAATCCACCAAGAGGCATAAGTTGAAAAACGAAAGCCTTTTGATACATCAAACTTTTCTGCGGCTTTAATGAGACCAATATTTCCCTCCTGGATAAGATCCTGATAGGATAAACCACAACCCTGATAATGGCGGGCAAGGGAAACAACAAGACGTAAATTAGCTTCAACTAATTCATTCTTTGCGGACTGGTCTCCTTCAGCAATTCTATTAGCCAGCTTAATTTCTTCATCTGCTGACAACATAGAAAACTGTCCCATCTCACGCATATAAATCTTAATAGAATTATCTACAACTGCTTCTGGAGTCGCTACTTTTACATTATCCATTAAGAAAACACCTCTCTTTTATTTATTATAAATATATTATAATATTTTTTTATTAAAAAATCAATTAAGATTTTTTAAGTAGCAGGCCAGTGAGGAATCGAACCCCTTGCCATGAGATTTGGAGTCTCACTCCCGCCCAGCGGAATTTAAGGTTACTGACCTATATGGGTGGATTAATCCACCTTTAAAGCATATAATATATCCAACTGTTTATTAGCTCTTGGAAAAAGCCTGTTAAAAGCTGAAATCATTTCTTTATTTTTCTTATAATCTATTGCATCTCTAAAAAGAGATAATATAGATACTCCATATGTCTGTTCTGACATTACATAATTATCTGAAAATATGTAATCACTTTCATCTGTATAACAATCAAGAATGATTAAATAATCTTGAATCTCTTCTGCCCATTTTCTACCATGGTCTGGTTCATGAATATCACGCCAAGCCACTTCTTCAATGTAATCTTGATGCGACAGTTCAAAACCAACTGCTACAACAGCACGAAAATCTACTCCCATGCAGACACCTCTTTTTTATTTTTCTTCTTTCTTAACTTTCTATATATATTATATAAAAAATTTTTAAAAAAATCAATTTAGTATCTATTTATGTAATTTTAATAAAAAATCCTCGGGCAAAATTTTTGTAGAGTGCCCGAGGAGATTTAATAATATTCTGTCTTACAGACCAAAACGCTTAATCATATCAGCGATTTTATCCTGCTCTTCCTGAGTAATCTCTACTTTTGGTTTCATTACCTCAGCTCTCTGTCCTCTAATGGGAGTGGTAGGAGTATCTTCACTCCAATCCCATGCAGTATGAGCCGCTTCATTCTCTGCCGCAATAGGTGTTTTTGGGCATGTCATAGCAATAGCAATCTGAACACGTTCTCCGCCATCATCTGCCCACACATAAATCTTCTTATCCTGCTCTCCAATATAATCGGCTCCAAAAGCCATCGCAATTTTATTCTGCACGTTTATTTTTGCTGTACTGCCCTTTGCCATAATTTTTCCTCCTTAGTCTTGTTTTTCTGCATCTGTAATGCTAAAAGATGCAGAAAGGTCTCTGTTCATATGCTCTGTATTCCACATTGATATGCCAAAGTTTAAAATCGTTAAAATCTGATTAATATCCCAGCTGGGATGTCCATTTCTCAAATAGTCATAGTTACGCTCTACTTCTTTTACTTTTGAGTATAAAGAGTCCTCTTTAAAATCCTTCGTCTCTATCATTATTTCCTTCTCCTATTCTGCAATCTATATAACAATCTTTGCAATAATACAATCCAGTAGTGTGATCAAATTGCATATCAGTCTTATAATATAAACCACCACAATTCGCACATTCAGCAGTTTCCGTATCTGCGCAAGATGGACAAATTACCTCATCAGCAAGCTCTACATAATATCCATCATCAAATACAAACCTCTGCCCGCAACATGGACAGGTTCCAAAGATATCACTATCACCTCGTCCATACTCAATTTCACATTCATTACACATCATGGATTCAGTTAATTCAATGTTCCTATTACCACAACACAAGCATTTAACTTCGCCTCCGACTCTAATTTTAGGCATATTATAAATATGTTTTAAAATTTTTTCTTTATTTGCCGGATGATTCTCCATTCCAAATGAGGAAAAATATGTATACCAAGGAGATTCTATCATTTTATAGCAATATATGGGTTCATAGCAGCTGGATTGCAATAAATCATTAAATTGTAATGAATTTTTACGATTTTGTACAATCTCATTAATTGGAGCCAAGCTATCTCCATAAGGTATATAAGCATACTGAAAATTAAAATCATTTACCCCATTATCATATGCTTTTAATTTTTTATCCGTCCATTTACTCCATTCTCCTAATCCTGCTTGCGGTAAAAGATTATCTTTAACAAAATTAATACCTACATCAGTCCTGAAAGGATATTGTCTGCCCGCAAACATCATATCCCAGTTCTCAGATAAATAAAGTAAAACTCTCCATTTCTTAGAATTCCACTTCACATCTTCTGGAAAATTAGGTAACTTTTCATCTTTATCAGATTTAAGATAGCACATAATCGTACAATTATCTGTCATATATGACAAATTTCCTGCTCGATATTCACCATCTAATGCATGACATGAACGCCAATTATGGTTATTTTCACTGGCTGAAAGAAAATCAAGTGGATGTACAGAAAGACATAATGTTCCTTCAACTTTATCCTCTTGGATAATCATACTCGCCGCAGCCTGTAAAGCCTCCAATGCTTCTTTATTACTTTCAAAAAACTTAAATGCTTTTAAAAGTTTCATATCTTTTGGAATTTTTTCACCTTTATCAGTGACAATAGAATTGATAACTCGATTTGTAAAAAAGCCTTCTCTTTGAGAGCTGATAAAATCAGCTAAACCAGGATTAGAATAATTTTGTTCAACTAAATTCACAAAATCATCGACTTTAATCTCTTTATCATGCTTATTTAATTCAAAAAATACTTTTTTTGGAAATTCATAGATTAATTTTCCGCCCATTGCCTCTATAAAGTCACGTTTTCCTTCTAACCACTTTTCAAATAAATCATCTACTACAGGATTTTCTATTCCTTGTGAATAGGAAATAACCTTTTTAAACTGTTCCTTAATCTCGTCAATCTCTTTTACGCTCAATCTTCTGACCTCTCGCTACCACATTTAGGACAAGCAGACATTTTTTTCTTCTCATAAGCTGTCCCGCAATCTAAACACCAAGTTACATTATCAACACAACAATCTGGACAATAATATACAATCTTCTTATTCTTATTTCGGGTTGGAATCACTTCATATTCACAAAATGACTTTCCGCAGCTCTTACATCTATAATGAGGTGTATAATCATACCAATCCTTATATTTCTCATCATAGCCCCATTTTGTTCCATTATAAGAATAAGAGTATTCAATATACTCAAAATCCGGGATATCCTTCTCTTTAAGCATACGTTTTACTTTTTCGATAGTAGCCATCCAAGGTTTCAAATGTAAAGTTTCATATCGAGTATGCTCATTCTCATAACCTATGGATAGATTAACTCCAACAACATCCCATGCTGGACATAATTCTGCAATATCTGAAAAAGTTCCAAAAGCCTCAATAAAGCCAAATGATTCTACATATGTAATAAAATCTTCATTGTAACAATCATAAAATACACAATCATTCGTCCCACGCCTATCTAACTGAATTAAATATTTTAAACCTGGGATTGGGCATTCAGGAAAATCTTTTACAAGCTGAGCTGCACCAAGACCGCCAACTTCTTCATCTGTGGTAAAAATTATTGTTGGACGAAGCCCAGACTGAATAATTTTAAGTATAGCAAATACACCTGCACGGTCATCTGCTCCAAGACCTTGCGGACTCCACATTACGCCTTTTTCTCTATCATAATATATATCTTCTGGTGGTTCTGGAAAAACTGTATCTACATGAGCCACCAGTCCAATCGGAATATCTCCAATAGCATACAAATAATCTCCTGTATAAGTGAGATTACTGTATCTGCCACAGAGAATCCGATTTAACATCCTCATCAGTTTTTCTGGGGAAGCTTCAAGTAAATTCTTAAATAATTTTAAATCATTAGGACTTAATATCTGCACATTAATCTCCTCTCTTTTTCTTTTATAAATATATTATATTATATTTTAATTAAAAAATCAATTAGCAGAAAGTTCGTCCCGATATTGTTCAATAGATTCTTGGTCCGCGGCAGAGAGAACATGATAGCATAAACGGCAATGTCCACCTTCTTCACATTTTTGGTGGCAAGTCATTCTTCTTTCTGATAATACTGGATTAATAACACGATTCAAAGCACTGAAATTTAAACCAGTAACAAGCATATTAAGATTACCAGGCCAATGCTTTTGTTCGGCATAAATACGAAACATCGCACGTTCTTTTTGATAATATTTTTCTCTATCTTCAGTAAAATCTTCAAACTCTACTGCGGTAATGTAGTCTTCATACATCTCTAAGTCTTCTGGACGAATCCAAGTACCTACAATACCATTATCTCTTGGCAATCCGTCTTTTAAAGCCAAATTAGGCACTGCCCGCACAGGAACGTCAATAGATTTAACTAAATCCATATTAAAGAATAATGGAGCATCAATTAAAGCATAACAAACTCCTAAGTCCTTTAATGCTCTTAGCTCATATGCGGTCTTAACTCCGGCATTATGATAGAATGGAATATTTTGAGCCTTTGCCGCAATACAATCATCAATAGTATCTACGCATATAATAAATCTCTCTTGAGATAATATATTATAATTACTTATCTCATTCCAATTAATTTCATCATCAAAATTTGAATGAACTAATATAATTGTTGCTGTTGGATATTTCTCAAAAAAATCTGGAATTGCTTTTCTGTCTCTATAATAAAACTTAATTTCATCTGCCTTACGCAGATAATCCGTTTGTTGTCTACTGGATAAACAAAATTTCATAAGTATACACTCCTCCTTTATAAATATATAATATCATAAAAATATAGCCTTGTCAATTAAAAAATAGTAAAGCTATTTTTTGTTTTAGGTTTACGAAGTGTGCGCCCAGCGCCGGCCGACTTTGTTTTACCGAACTTTATGGGGCTGAAAAAAAAGAGAGTTGCTATATAGCAACTCTCTTAATTTAATTACTCCTTAACTGAATCAGTTGGCTCCTCATCAACATCTTCGTCTACCGGCTCACCTGCCAGCTTATATCCTTTTACAGTTCTCTTTTTTCCTTCAGCTCCAGTTACTTTCATATCTGTCTTTGCAGCAATACCAGCCTCAACCAGGGCATTCAGTCTGTAAACACATTTAGCAACTGTAGCATCTTCATCCTCAACCTTTGCCGCAATATCTGCGATAGTCTCAAACTCGTCTGTTAGAACTGCCTGAATAGCTTCCTGTAACTTATCAGATGTAGCTCTCTTTTTCTTCGCATTCTCTTTTGCTTTATTCAGCTTTTTATCCAAAAGGACAATCTCATTCTCTGCAAAAGCTTTCAGCTCTTCACTTGTTACTGTTGGGTCATCAACGCCCTCTTCTTTTGCTGGATAAGACATAACACCAGTCTCTGCAAAGTGAATAAGTGCCTGATACATTTCTCTCTTTGTAATTTTTTCCATAATCTATACCTTTTAACCTTTCTTCATCTTTGATAAATATATTATATAATAATTTTTATTTAAAAGCAAGTCTCTCTTTTAAAGTGCCATTGCAATGTCTACAATACGATTCCATGCTGCAAAGAAGTCTCCTCTGTCAAAAAGATTGCAAGCATTATAAAACTCTCTCCAATCATGAGGAGTATCAATGACTATTTCATCATCAACATTCTGATACTCCTCTTTGACACTCTGCATCCAAGTTGTATCTTCAAGGTCTTCATCGCCGTCTCTTTTGACACCAAAAAGAGCAAGACCTTCATCTGTACAATCTGACATACGCACATAGTAATATGGCTCTCTATAAAATCTGTTTAAGACTTCTCTCTTATGAATAACCTTAAAGTATTTTGCGGTGCAGCTTTCTTCCATATCGTAAACAAAGATAGTTTCTACGATTTTAGTTTCATCCTTATCAGAGAGGAGTCTGATAGGAGTTAAGTTACGGGTAAGATGATTCTCACCAGTAATTGAATCCTGAGTTACATTATCATCAAAGCAATCTGGGCAAAGAAGTCTTCCATCTACACAAATCAGCTCATCTTCATCTCTGTAAGACTCTCCGCAGATAGAGCAGAATGCCACTATATCACAGCATTCGCACATCAGATGTCCTTCATTGTCATAGAAGTCAGCTTCCTGTCCACATCCCATGCACTCAGATTTACCAGAGTAGTTGAAATGAATTTTCACGCAGCCCTCTTCATCATCTCTGTTGATATAATACAAGTTTTTATTGAAGTACGCTACATTCATGTAAGGATCATTTAAGAAGTCATTGTACATCGCATCAGAGGATGGATAAATCATCAGTTTATAGTCGTCTACATAAACGTATTGATTCGGCTCATACTCTCTTAATGTTTCATCAAAGTCCCACTCAGGCAGGTTCTTTGCGGCAAGCTCTCTTAACAGACTTAAACTTGCTTTAGTCAAGTTAGAGTTAAAGTAAGGATAAGACTTGATATTTGTAATAAGGTCTTTATTAACAACCATCAGCTCTCTCCACTTCTTATTGCTCCACTCCAGCCCGCAAACGTCCATCGGCTCAGAAGCTGTAAGATATGCAACAACAACCATCGGAGAGTTCATCATTTCAACAGTTCCCTGTCTGTAGCATCCATTGTCCATCCAGGACATACAAGAGCTCCAATCAGAGTCATTGTCACTCATTGTTACATAATCCAAAGGATGAATTGAAAGGCAAAGATTACCTTTTAATACTTTCTGATTCAGAATCTGAGAAACTTTGATACGAAAGTCCTCAAAATTGCTCATGTTCAGTCCATAAGCAGAAGCAATCTTTCCAAGAGCCTTCATAGTTTTACAACCATGCTGAATCTTAATTTCTTTTCCTTCTGGAGTAGGAACCATGAAGGTATCGCCTGTGTAAACATTGTCAATCAGCTCAGAGTTGCTGCAAATAGCACAGATGTTTTCATAAAGTTCTCTTTTCTCATTCTCATTCTCATAAGCATAGTTATTCTGAATGTAATCCATCCAAAACTTATCCTGGATTTTATCAATGAACTCTCTCATAAAGAGGTGCTCATCCATCAGGTCATTCATTTCTCTACGCATCTGACCGGATTCTTTTTCAAAAGTAACGGTTTTAGAAACGATAAGTTTGTTACCAAGCAGCTTATACAGATATGGCACCTTAGCGTCAGCCCAGAAGTGAAGAAGCTCTTTACCACTTACGCTTCTCTTGCCATAATACTTACTTGCGTAAGTATCAACATATTTCTCAAAAGCAGTCATCTCAGCATCTGTAATCATATCTCTTAAATCGAATACTTTTTCCATATCTTTAATTACCTCTCTCTTTAACTTTCTATAATTATTATATTATATTTTTTATAAAAAATCAATCAAGCTTCATTATGTTTAAGAAAGCATCTTTGTTACTTTATCCTCTACATAAGCCAAGTCTGAAGGTGATAACTCAAATGATGCCTGTGCAGTGAATGTCGTATTTCCTTTACGATATTCATTAACAATCTGCTGAGCAAGGTTATCAAGATCTTTCTGATGAACCATAAAACCTAAGAATAAATTAGATTCTCCAAACATTAAATATCATCTCCTTTTCTTTATCTTATGTATATATTATATTATAATTTTTATAAAAAATCAATAGCTGTCTTTTTGACTACCAAATATCTCTTGGAGATGCTACATATATATCTGATGGCATATCCGGCGTCCGCAAAAGCACCTTCCGTAGAATATTAGATTCATGTTCAGGTTTATTCATAACTTTAAAGTCTGAAAAAGAAAACATCAGGTCAGCCCGCACTCTTTCTCCATCCATGTAAAGTTCTCTCCAAACATCTCCAAGCTCTTCTCCCCATCCATCAAGAATAAAAAGAGTTTCTGGAAATACTCTACTTAATTTAATCATATCCTCTATATGGTCATACCACTTAATAGGCTCCTCAAAGAAGTCCTCCAGAAGAGGACTTTCATCCTCTCCGACTTCAAATCATAAGGATTGATACTATTAAGGGCATTCACGACATCTACTTCTTTTGGCATTTCAGTTTTCCCGAAATGAATGAAACTGATTTTATAATTTGTTAAATATCCCATAAATTATTTCTCCTTATTTGCTTTAGTGCATCTGGTTAACACTGTCTGCTTTACATTCTTATAAATTTTATGGTCTTTGATAGAGCCACGAATCCAGTATGATTCACCTTCATTGAATCTTACTCTGGTAGAAGATGTAATCCAAACAAACACATTACCTGCAGCATCTTCCATTGTGTAGCAAGTGCTCGGTCCATAATAGCCATTGATTTTTAATGCTTTGGTGACGGTAACTTCAATTTCAATTCTGTTACCGATTTCGCCAACATAATTAGAATGGCTTTCTTCATAGAGCAGAGCATTAACTGCGGCTTCCACAATGTTATCATTTTTGAGAGATTCACCCTCGCCAACATCTTCCCAGTTAAGTCGAATAGCTTCGACTCCTTCTGGAAGTTCTTCTGGCAGTTCTGCTTCAGAAGATAAAGACCAGCCCCACCATTTTCTATACTGGCAACCGTTTTCTTTAAACCACTCTTTATGCGGATAAGTATCGCCTTTAAAGATTGTAATATATCCATTTTTGAAACCAAGAATCTCTTTCTGAGATTTCCAGTATGGATCGTTAGAATGGTCTTCTGCGGCATTTGCGGCAAGGTCTGGATAATATTTCTTATATTCAGCATTGCTATATGCACGTACCTGCTTCAGATTTCCATTCGCCATCTTTACTTTGATATACATTTTAGTTCCTACGAAGTAAGGTTCTCCAACCTGTTCCAGTCCTACATAAGATCTTGCTACTAATGCCATATCTTGAACACCTCTCTCTTTCTTTATCTTATAAATATATAATATGATATTTTTTATAAAAAATCAATGGCGGTTTATTGGTTGCCTTATGAGATGGATTTAATACCCGATTTTTCCATGCCCATATGAACTAAATAGTTTTCCCACTTCTTTGGATTGTCTTTACTGCCAACCAATGCATTAAGCATCTCAGGCGTGTAGCTGTTTAAGTCTCCAGGCGGGTTTGTACTAAGAATCCTGGCTGCTTCTTTTACAGCTTCTTGAAGGATTCTGATTCTTTTTAAATTTTGGTTATATTCTTCAAGAAGTCGGTCAAGATTATGTTTTTCCATTAACTTTTACTCCTTTATTTATTTTCTATATATATTATAATAAAATTTATAAAAAAAATCAAAGGAGACTTTTTAGTCTCCTTTGATTCTTTTAATTTTTATTTATCATCGTCATCATCATCTTCAGTGATTTGATCAGCTACATCAATGATATAATCTACCAGTTCCTGCGTTCCATCTTTCATAACTTCAATATTATCTGGAGTAATAAGGGATGCCGCAAGCATCTTATAACAGGTATTCTCAGAAGGTACAAAAATTCCAATAGTACCGACAATTAAACCAATAATAAGGGGTTTCTTTAAAAACTTGATTATATCTCCTACATCATAATCAATACAGCATATAAAGCCTACAAAAAGAACAATCGCTGTAAGTCCAAAACCTCCAATCAGCAGTAAGAAACGAAGAACATCTGTTACAGAAATAAAATAAAAAAACAATGGATTAATAATTGGATTCATTATAAATACTCCTTATCTTCATCATCTAAATCTTTATCTTCATCTTCTGGTACAGCCCAGTAGTCAATCCATGAATTGATTTCTTCATTGAGTACGTCATCTACATCTTCTTCATCCCAATCTTCATCAAGACCGAAATCTTCTGGATTGTCATAGATGTCACCTCTATCTGTAACGCCACCCATTCCAGAGTAAGAGTCATACTCTTCTATTGCGTACTCTCTTGCTAAAGCATAGGCATCTTCTAAGGATTTGCAATCCATAGTACCGATATAATCAGCACCACCAAAACCGCCGCCTAAGCCCGCATAAATATTATACATCATAATCAACAATTCTCCGCTGATTTATCTTTATCCTCATCAAACTTAGCCATGTACATATCTTGAATTGTTTCAAGCTGAATATTACCATGCTTTACCATGTCAAACAAAAATTTTGTCATGTTTGCGGCAATGGCTGCATTTGACCTTATTTTAGTCTGGTCGGCAGGAATAAATTCAGTCGCATAATAACATGTATTTGCAATATCCCTGACTTCATCATAATTTAACTGCACAGTTACATAAGAATCATTTTTATTTCCACAATTTAATTTCTTAATTATCATTTTATTACTACTCCTTTAACTCATACTCTCCTGGATAAATGTCTACACTGATAATTCCATATTCTGGGTATCCGTCATTACCAGATAAATTATATCCATGCTGATTTGCCCAATGAGCTGCGTCAGCCCTTATAGGAAAAATTTTAAACAACGTTCCTTTTACTACTGGATGACTGTCTCCCCATCCGCCATATTCAATCTTTGCGATTGCATAGCCTTTGAACACATGTTCCATAAACATTTTTCCTTTCTTTATTTTGTATATATATTATAAAATATTTTTTTTTATAAAATCAATTAGTAATTAACTTTAGTGACTTCATCTAAGATGAAACGCCTTTCTTCTTTGCAGAAAAGACTCCACATATTTTTTCTATGTTTCTTCTCCTTTTTAAAATTTTTGTGCTTAGGCGCAACCATTACCTTATGACAAACTGGACAATGAAAATATCTAATATGTACTTGCATTTAAAATCACCTCTTTATTTATTTTCTATATATATTATAATATAATTTTTTATAAAAATAAAAAGAGAGATATTAATCTCTCTTTGTATTCTTACTTATTGAAGTATTTTTAAAATAGCCACCAATCCATCCAAGAGCACCTGCCATAAGAGGTAACTTTTCTGGTGCAAAAAATGATACATTAAATAAAGTATTCAATGCATTACAAAGGGTTGGACCGAATGTAATTTTACATAACCAACCGCCAAAGTAACAAATAAAGAATGACAACATTGGTGCAAAAATCACCAGAAGCACAGTCATTACGATTACACCTAAACATCCCATTCCTTCAATAAAATCATCATTATCAAACATATTATTTCTTCTCCTTTAAAATAACTTTTCCTTCCATTACACCATAGTTAGACTTCTCCTGAAATGTCCAAGTCTCAGCCTCTTCTCCTTCTCGCATAGGACGAGTAAGATACCAAAGGTTATTGTCTTTCCAAGTAACTTCAGCTAATTTTTCTCCAACAGGTAAATCAATATTTATAGTGCCGCCATAGGATTTTGCTACCATGTTACCGCATCCACTGCATCCAAGTAATACAAACGCAGCAACTGCCAAAACCGCTATTTTCTTTTTCATAGATTCTCCTTTCATTTTAAATCAACATTGTAATCCATCTTTATAGTGTCTTCTGGAACATAGATATTATATTTATCACTATAAAAGATTGGCGAACCAAATATAAGATTAACTGTTTGGTTAATAAAGATTGGTTTATAAGCATCTACATGCGGGACAACATCGTCTTTGAGGTAGATTTGTGCGGAGCTGCCCTCAATGGTTTCATTTTTATAATTCTCTTCGCCGGTTTCATCCATATTTTTATATAGATATGTAATTTTTAAATAGCCATCCGCATTTCTAAAGCATGTAGCATAAATATTATCTTGCAATGCAACGATGTCATGAGACTCTGCTGGGTCTGGAACATACTTTACTGAATTTGTTGCTTTAGATATACCACTAATTGCGGCTCCAGTAAGTACAAAAACTAAAAACCATGCTACAAATCCACAAAAAGCACCTCCTACAATTGCGCTGCCCCAACCTAAGTCTTCATCACGAATAACCTTGCCCATAAATACTCCGAAGATACAAGCGAGTACAATCCATATCATAAAGTTGACTCCTTTCTAAAAAAATGCTATAATATTATTATATAAGAATTAGTCTGACACGTTAGGGAGTGTAAACATGTTCCTCATATTTTCCGCATACATTTACTTCACGGTTACACATTTGCTGTTCACTATTCCAACAGCTGCAACCTTTCATACAAGTTTCTTTAATACGTTCAGGATTTTTAACCGGAAATACCTGAACTACTGGACCACGCTGAACCTGTTTCTGAATCATCTTTTCAATTTTAATTGGATTTGTTTCAAAATCACATTGACAAGATGTTTTACAAGTCTTGCAAGTATTAAGATGATGTTCATAACAAGAGCTACAAAAAGCATGAACCTGTCCCTCTACAACCTCTACGACAGCTCGTGAAAGCGAAGGAATAATCGGCTCGCCGCAAACTGCACAAATAAGTAGATTGTCAGTATTATAAAAATAGCCTTTTGAACAAAAATCATTTTCAGGGTCGCAGATAATTGAGGTCAGTCTACAGTAGTGATGACCCTGGTCTGAATGCATCAAATGAATACACTGCCCGCAAATTTTAGTTGTTTTCTCGTTTGACAATTTTCTTTCCCTCCTTTGGATTGGAAAATTCAATAACATTATCTTCTTCAAGAGCTTCGAGATGAATATCGGCTAATTCATCTCCGTAATAAACTTCGATTGCGGTCATAGCTTCGGCATACGAGTCCGCAAAAGTACAACCAGAAAATTTCTCAAGCTCGTAGCTATCCTCTCTAACTCGAGTTCCCCAGAAAATAAATGGATACATAGCGTCACTCCTCTCGATTTAATGCTTTGAGAATGTTATCTTTAGTTTCATCATATTCATCTCTTCTACCATAAGAAGATGAAATATTAAAAAAGATTGCTTCAGCTCCAATAGGAGCGACAGTAATTTGCCGTGCATAGTCATTGAATTTGACGTATGCGATTTTGTCTATTGGAAAGACAAATTTTTCTCGAATACCGTCACGATAAAGTGCAATTGTGTTTTTCATTTAGATTCTCTCCTGCATTGTGAGTCCATAGCGACCATAAAAATCTCTTTTTAAGATGGGTTTTGCCATTGTGTCGTATGCGGACATGATACGAGATTGGTCAGCTCCGTCGGCTTTAAAGATGTCAAGCGGACCTTCAACTGGCTCTTCTCCTGGATAGATAGATTCGATGATTTCACCAAAGATATAGCCATCGTGACCAAGAATTTCAAACATATAATGTTCACGAAGATAAGAATAATCATTTAAAGATAATTCATTCCATAAGATGTCGACCTCTTTGCGGGAAATCTTCATTCCCCAGTAAAATACACCCTGCATATTTTTTATCATTTCCTTTCTTTATCTTATGTATATATAATAACAAAAATTTAATAAAAAATCAATTAGCTACAAATGAGTTGTAGGACAAGATATGACAAAATTATAAAAAGGAATTGTATTATCTCTTGGAAAGGAGGTTTTATCATGGCAAGAAGAGACGATATGACTAAAGTTTCTTTTCGTGTTAGTATTGATGAAAAGAATAAATTAACAAAGTTTGCAGAAGAGAATGACTTGACTATTTCTCAGATTATTCGTCGTTCTGTAAAGATGTTTTTAGATAGCCAAGAGGCAAAAGACGAAGAATAATTGAGAGGGGATTTAAAATGTCAAAACAAAATTTTAAGATTATTTACTCTTTGAGAATACATCTTAAGTTACAAGAGATGGGGTTTAAATATCTTACAGAGATGAAAAACCCACAGAATATGCGGTTTAATTGCTGGGTTTATGAGGCTACGCCGCAATTATTGGAGGCGTTTGATAATATTTTGACTTCTGGAGAGGAGGACGATTAGATGGCTGAAGACGTAACTTTTGTTATCCATAGTGAATGGTTAGAGTCTATTAAAGACTTGCCATTGGAACAACAAGATAGAATTATTGCTGAAATCGTTCGATATGGCGCTGGGTTTGAATCTCAGCATCCAGAAGACGTAGTAACTCAAGCGTTTGTTAATATGGTCAAGGGCCGCATAAATTTTAGTAAAAATAAATACGAGCAGAAAGTTAATGCCGGAAAAAGTGCCGGAAGAAAGAGAAAAGTCGACGACGGCGAAATTTTACGTTTGGCGAGGGAAGGTAAAAGCTCTGCGGCGATTGCTGAATTATTGGGTTGTAGCAAAAGTGCTATAGACCATTCTGAAGGCTGGCGAAGACGAAAAGATAGTAATATTACTATAGATGAAAAAGAGAAAATAGAAGAAGTAGAAGCATTTTCTTTTTAAATATATAAAAATTGCAGAAATTATAAGGAATTGTTGCAATTGCAATTACAACATTGTTGCAAGGTATTGCAGTGCATTGCATTTGTACAAAGCTATCTTATATCTTTACAATTCTGCAATTGCAATGCAATTACAATATTTTGCTGCAATCTTTTTAACAAAAATTGCAATTCTGCAATTTTTGTTAAATGGCGCTCGGGAACTGCAAGTGGGGGAGATAAAATGAAAAATCATTATGGTATTTATTTCAATAAAAAATTAGTGTATATAGGAAAGACAAGTAGAAATTTTTATCAAAGATTTTCTGAACATAAGAGTAATATGAAATATCAAGGAGGAAAATTATATGAAGAAATGAGAAAATTTAAAGATAAGAGTGTGAATAATAAAATTAATTGTATTCCATTAATATCTTTTGATTGTGAGTTTGATAATATTTCAGATAGGGATTTATCTTGTATGGAATATGCCTTAATTACTTATTTAAAGTCGAGATTAAATCGAGAAGGAGTCATAAGAAAATTCCGTTTTTGATTTATTTTAAAAATTATAATATAATATATTTAAGATAAGGGAGAGAAGAGAATTATGAATATCTCTATATTGATTGTAACAAATGATTTTGAAAAATGGATTGAAAACTTCAAAGAAAGTTTTCATAATGAAAAAACTATTATTCAAAGACATGGAACCAGTTATTATTATTTATCAGCAGGAAAAGAAATTGAAATTAGATTTTATCTTACTGATAAGGTTACAGAACATATTGTAAGAGGAAGGAAGATTAATCATGTAGTATTAGATAAGAAGATTGATGAAGAGGAAAGTAGATTGATACAAATTAGTTTAATTGGTAATGAAGTAAGAAAAACTGATAATTGGTTTAACGAGGTGTATAATGAATCTAAATTATGAGTCTGGTAAAGTAGGGGACTATAAAGGTACTCCAGTTTATACTATTGAAGAAATTAAATTTGAGCCGAAAAGGGCAAATAGAAATTTCATTTATGCTTTAGGGCATCAAGGAACGTCTGAAAATTTGAATTTAATTTTCTGGGATGGAAGTGTTTGGAGACAGTTAGGAACAGTTAATGCAGCAGGTAGTGATGTTAAAGAGAATAGACCTGATTCAAGACCAGTTTATTCCTTTGGAAAGACAGAAGTTAAGAAAGAAGAAGACTGGTTGGTTGAGATGCAGAAGGCAGCTAAAGCAAGGATTAAGGAAGAGAAGAAATCAAAGTCAAAACCTGTGGCAAGTTCGCCAGAGCTTACTAATAGGGTAGAAGAGATTGAAGATTTAACTACTTTGTCTGCGAGGATTGATGATTATATTCAGAGTCAGTTGAATAGAGATTGGTTAGGAGAGATATCTTAACACTATTGCGGTCTTGGCTTTTTTAGTAGGAAAAAGAGAGAGGGAGAGATTGGTTAAGTTTAATGGAATTTTATATAACTTTATAAAAATTAATGGAGTCTTATAGAATTTCATAGAATTTGGTGGAATTTGGTGGAATTTGGTGGAATTTGGTGGAATTTGGTGGAATTTGGTGGAAGGTACCTGCCCCCCGGCACGCCTGGAACCACTTCTCATTTTTTCTCCCTCACCCTTATCGTTTTATATGAGTCTATCTCACTTCTAACTCAATCTAACCCAATAAAAAAAGCTCCCATGAAAACTTGTTCATGGGAGCTTTGTTCGTGGCAATTTTTATTACAGACCCATATCTTTAAGGAAGTCGGCAATCGGATCTTTCTTGCCGCCAATGGTCTGCGGTTTGCGTGTAATATTCAGTTTTGCTTTCGGTGTCTCACCATCAAGGTCAAGACCGCCAAGCATCTTCAGAAGTTTAAGCTGCGGAGCCAGCTGAACTTTTACCTCATCAATAGCACTTACGAGGAACTCTGCTGCCTCATTCATGTCCGCATCTGTTACCTCACCGAGGTCCATCTCCGGAATATATGTCTGAAGATATTTTACAAGCGGCACTACTACTGCCTTTGCATCTGCAACCTTAACGCTTGCTGCGCGTGCCTCTGCCTCGGCTTTAGCCTTAGCTTCAACGTCTGCTTTAACTCGAGCATTAGCCTCATTCAGTGCCTTTGCGTACTCTGCTGCCAGGTCATCTGCGCTCTGTCCATTCTGAATTGCCGCCATTAAATCTTCTACTTTAACCATAATCTCTTTTCTCCTTTTTGAATGAATTGTTTATCTTTCTTTATCTTATGTATATATTATATAATAATTTTTATAAAAAATCAATTGGAAGAATATTGCGGGCCTGCTGCCGTTCGCATATCCTAAACCATATGATAAGATTAAACTGGGCAGCAGGATACTTTAATGCGGCCGGGCCGCGTCTATATTCTTTCCTTTTGGATTTAATATTATTATATCAAAATTTAAAACATAAATCAATTTGCCTCGCAAGATTTGAAACGGACAAACTTTTGTAAGAGGTAAACTTTGCTCTACTGGACTCGTTCTATCTCTGCTATTGGACCAATTTTTTCAGAGGAGAGAGAAGAAAAATTTTTGTTGGCAGCAGGCCAAGTTTGTAGCAATGTTGTGACCATATGGGAAAATTGACGCGGCGCGCCGGTCGCCCAATGGGTAAAAAAATTTTTGAGGGGCCAACTTTCTGCCGGCGCGGCGGGCATATGCGCCCGGGCCCGGGCTGCCAAACAAAAGGGGTCGCATATGGGGGTTGCATCAGGTGGCGCGGCCCTGAGGGCAGTCAGGGTTGTGCAGGTTGCACAAAAAGAAGAGATTTCGGGAAAAAAGATTGTGCAATTTGACGATGCGATTTTATTTGACTTTTTTTGAAAGATGTGGTATAATGCGAATTCCGGCTGCGCCGGCCGCCCAAGGGCGGGTCTAAATTGATTATAGCACACTTATGGGGTTTTGTCAAGTGGTAATTATAAACAAAAAAGAGGGCTTCTACCCTCTTAATTTTTGTGAAATATTTTTTTCCACCAAGGAATTTTTTTATTCAAATCGAAATCAATTTGTAACAACTTTGCAATATTTCTTGCGTCCTTTTCGCTGAGCCGACCCGCCCGCACGTGACTTTCTAATGAACCTCTATAGACCATTTGTTCGCCCTCTTAACAACGTGTGAATGTGAGTAACGCATTGTCGAGACAGTCTTCATTTGCTACTGCAATAGCCTTGCAATAAATATCACAGCCAGGAGAATCGAACACATGGTCTGAATCTATTGCATACTCGAGACCCATGCTTTCTGCAATCTGACCGAATACAGTGTCAAAATCATCTTCATTATCATTATAATCATTAATATTACCGTATTCATCAACAAAGCCCCTTTTAATCATTTTATTTAAAATATCATTAATCATTTTTAATACCTCTCTTTTATTTTATAAATAAATTATACCATAGCTTTTTTATTTTGTCAATAACTTTTTTGTAAAACGTGGCTTTTAATTATTCCACGTTTTACAATCAATATCAGAGTTCATAGCAAGACACGCTTTAAAAATTTCTTTTTCAATCATCACATCTTCTAAACCTGTGTGACTTTCAACAAAATCAACATTGTTTGTCAAGTATCTGTAAAGGATTTCTGCCGTCAAACGTGGGCGGTTGCCACTCATTACAAAATCATTTTCAATACAAAAGTTTTTGTAATTTTCATCTTTTGCGAAAGTCTGTCTTGCCATTTTTAAAGAATCCCAGATTTCACAGCCAAAAGGAAAGAAATATCTGTATTTTGATTTAGTCAGCCATCTTTGCGTTCTCTGACAACTTCTATAATCAAAACGTGCATTGTGTGCGATAATTGCACCCACTTCAAAGTTTTTACAATCATCATGTAACTGTTTTCTAATGTTTCTGAATGTTTTCAACTCTCTAACGCCATTTTTAATATCTTCCCAGTATTGCGGAATTTTATCAGCAAAATAAGCGTTTGCCATCATTTCTTTGTCAAGAAAAATATCAGCCACAACAAAAGACCTTGTTTCAATGACCTCAAAATTTTCATTTAATACAACATAGCCCACATCATAGCAAAAAGGGTCATCAAAGCCGTTTGTAGTTTCAGTGTCAAGTACGATGTAATTCATTTTTATTTACCTCTCTTTTCTTTTCTCTCTTAACTTATGTACTTATTATAGCAGATGTTTTCTTGTTTGTCAACAACTTTTTTAAACTTTTTTTCAATTTTTTTTGCCCCATTTTGGGGTGAAAAGCCACTATTTTGTGGCTTTTCTATGCTTTACGAGCTTCAAACTGTACTCATTTTCACCAATTTTAAAGGAAATTTCCTGTCCAGCGTTTACAATTTCACAATTTTCTGCAATTTCTGAACAAAAACCGCAAACTTTTTCGAGAAATTCCACTTTTTCTGCATCTTTTGGACGTTTCTTTTTGTCGAATTTGTAATTTGTGGGGGTTTTTCGAGTGCCAGTTTTTGTGGCTTCCTTTGCGACTTTTTGCTGTTCAGGTGTCAAGTCAAAAGGCGTGGGGCGGTTGTGGTCAATCTCGTTGTCCCACCACTCTTCTGTGGCTTTCTCTTCTAACGCTTTAAAGTCTGTGATTTTCTCGTTAGGATTTTTGTCAATGTACTTGTCAACCCAGTTGTCAAGCCATTCCTGTGTAGGATAATTGATTTCTGTTTTTTTCATTTACAACACCTCTTTCATTTGATAAATCTATTATAGCACATGACTACTGGATTGTCAAGACTTTTTCTTAAATTTCCCCGTGGGGGAGGGGGATTATTCCCCCTCGTTTTCAGTTACAACCTTTTTAGAAAAGTATGCTTTTCTCTTTTCCTCTGTTCTTTCAACCAGACCAGAGTCTTTCAGCTGTCTAACCAGTGCGGAAACACGCTGATTTGAGAGGTCAGCCAGTTCTACAACCTCTTTCATCAGTTCAGAGATTGTGTACTTTTTGCCAACTTCCATGAATGAGAGAATAGCTTTCTTGTATTCCTCATTTGCTTTCTGCGTGGCAGTAGGCTTTCTTTCAGCAGAGTTCTTTTTAGAAATAGACTCTTTCAGAGCTTTCAGCTTTTCAGTTACCTCTTTATTATCCTCAACTGCTTTCATAGCGATTTCAAGAGCCTTTACATAAGTCATTTTGTTTGTCATAGTATCATTCTCCTTTTTGATTGAAATTTGTTTTTGTTTTCTTTGTGTCTTTATTATAACACATCTCTATTCAGTTGTCAAGCTTTTTTTTTATTTTTTTTCTAAGTCATTTTTGTTTACCTCTCTTCCTTTATCTTGTATTTATTATATCATGCTTAGAAGCATTTGTCAAGAGGTTTTTTATTTTTTTTCTTTGAGGATTTTTTATTTCCTTTCCTCTTGACACTATTATAATACCACACCTCACCGCAGATTGCAAGCATTATTTCAAAAAATATTGCACTAATTTCGGGATTTTTGCCGGCTTATTTTTGTGCAATATTTTCTCTTGACAAATGGTGAGGAGTATGTTATAATTGAAATTCTGCCCGCGCCGACTGTGCGCGGGCCGCCCAAATTGTCAATTGGAAAATTATACAAAAATAAGAGGCTTTAAGCCTCTTATTTTCTACTTGACATCAATCTCTAATTTGAAATTGCTGTCTGTTAAATAATTCACCATCGAATCAACCTCATCACAGCCGTTAACCATCATCAAAGAAAATTCTGTTTCTGTGTAAGTGTTTAACAGCATCCGCACTGTTTTGCCCTTCGCATAAGCGTAGCCGCACTCCCAGGCTGTGCCACTGTCTGAATACATTCCGAAGTTCAGAACCCACACTTCATCGCATTTGTCGATTGCATCAATGTCTTCCATGAACACTTTGTGTCCCCACTCTTTGTTAGGCATTTCCCACGCATTTTCAATTTCATGCTCTATTGGCGCATACACATCAATTCCCTGTGACCGCATCTTTTTAATAATCTGCTGATAAACTGTCATTTCTCTTTCTTTGAACCAAGGACTTGCTAAATAAACTTTCATTCTTATTACCTCTTTTCTTTATCTTATGTACTTATTATACAGCATTTTATTCCAGTTGTCAAGACTTTTTTTTATAAAGTTTTGCTTTCAGTTACAAAATACTTTGCATTGTATCTGTCAAGTGACTTTTTAACTGCGGCACTTTCCCGCTGTGTAGCACAATAGCAATTAATTAAAATGTATTTATCAATATCAATGTAATTGCAAGGAATACCGCAAGCCTTTAAATCTGAGATTAAATCTTCCCATTCAAATCTACTGTCAATAGTTGCTTCTACTTTCCACAGCTTGTCTTTTCTTGCTTTTTCTTCTCCCCACTTTACAATCCACACACCGATTAAGTTAGCGAGAAAAGTCACAACAACTTTTTGCCACAGCGGAAAATCTGCAACCGTATAAATTAACACAATATTATAGTAACCATAGTAGCCAGCAGAGATTAAAGCGGCAACTGTTTTTCCCGATTTGATTGTTACAATAGATTTGATTGTGGAAAATACCACGTTGATGATTGTTAAAAAGCTAAATAAAATTAACATGTTCATTCTTTATTACTCACTTTCTTTTTCTTTTATTATACACCTACTTGTAGATTTTGTCAAGGACTCTTTTAAAGTTGTTCTTGTTACAATTTCTAATAATTCACCTGTTCTTCTATCATAGTAAATAGTTGCTTTTGTACCAAGAGGGCAAACATAATCATCAATAGAATAAATTTTATCCCCCTGTTTATTTTCAAATTCCATTGTAGTAGAATCGCTGTCCTCATGATAGATTTTCTTTGTTGCGGTCACCTCTGCATGTTTTGGCGCACTATTATAAAACAGTAGGCTAATAACTACAACTAAAATGATAACTGATAAACCAATTCCCTCTAATATATTATGCCATACTTCCATAACTCATTTCCTCACTTTCTCTTGACTTTCAATCATGTTATCAAAAAACATTGTTGAAAATTCTTCACCCTGTTTTTCGCTTGCTTTGTATGCAATCCATTCCATAACAACGTCAATGCCGTGCATGAACTTTTCATCACCATTTTTCGCATCATACTTGCCGACCAACAGACCGCACTCACTATTCATCATGTCATTAAAAACGATTCTGTACGCATCTTTTACTGTATCTGTCATTCTTCCTTACCTCTCTTTCTGATACTATTATAACTCACTACTGGAATTTTGTCAAGCCTTTTTTTCCTCTCTTAAAATTTTATTGATTTGATTTTTAATGTCTTTCAAATCATCGAGAGTGCAATACACCTTGTCACCCCAACCGCCTTTAATTGTAAAAGGATAATTTTTATCTGTACTTTTTTCAACTGTCATTGTTATCAACCTCTTTCCTTTAACTTTAATTTAATTATACACTACTTCTGGATATTTGTCAATAGTTTTTTAAAAATTTTTTTCGACCCGTTTTATTGGGGGCTTTCGCCCGCCGGTTCGGCATGGCGTCCGAACCAGCAGAAAAGAAGGAAATCAAAATTTAAGTGAATGATGGACTTGCGGGGAATCGAACCCCAACCCTTGCAGGTTCTCTGCGGTGACGGCTTCCAACACTACAAGCCCAGAGTGGTGAGGGGCAAAGCCCCTCTTTTCATCACTCTTCAATTTCTTCGTCTGTCACCACCTTTTTAGAAAAGTATGCTTTTCTCTTCTCTTCTGTTCTTTCTACAAGTCCCTCTTCTTTGAGCTGTCTTACAAGTGCAGATACTCTCTGGTTAGACAGGTCAGCAAGTTCCACGACTTCTTTCATCAAGTCAGTGATTGTATATTTCTTGCCGACTTCCATAAACTCAAGGATTGCAGTCTTGTAACCCTCGTTTGCTTTCTGAGTAGCTGTCGGCTTTCTCTCAGCAGAGTTTTTCTTTGCGATAGATGCTTTCAGAGCATCAAGTTTGTCATAGACTTCCTTGTTCTCTTTTACAGCGTTCATAGCGATTTCGAGTGCCTTTGCGTATGTCATTTTGTTTGTCATAGTATCAATTCCTTTCTTGTTTGAATGTTTTATTTATTTGTTGTATTTATTATATCACAGGTTTAGAAGTTTGTCAAGGCTTTTTTTTATTTTTTTTATTTTCTTTTTTAAGTTCCTTGTTTCTTTCCTTACCTTGTATAATCATTATAGCAGGTTTTAATCAAGTTGTCAAGAGGTTTTTTAAGTTATTTTTTGTGGAGAGTATCAAATTTCACTTCACACGATTATACGTCGTGGAGAGGTTTGTTTCTTCATCTCCTCTTGACATCTTAATTATATCACAGGGAAAGTAGTTTGTCAAGCCTTTTTTATTTTTTTTAAAATTTTTTATTTTGTAGACTTGATGTCTTTCCTTACCTTGTAAATAAATTATAACAAATTTTTTCCAAAAAATCAAGAGGGAATATTGCACAAGATTATGGGAAAATCTTTGTGCAGTTTTTCGCCCGATTTTCCTTGACAAAAATGCTGGGGTATGGTATAATTGCGAAATTCTGCCCGGCGCGACCATCGCCGGGCCGCCAGATTTGTCAAGTAGTAATTATGCACAAAAATAAGAGCTTTTCAGCTCTTATTCTTCTCCTTCTCTTGGCAGTCTAAAAAATAAATATCCAAATTTTCCGCTTCTAGTTTTCCAACTCTGAGTATATTCGTGAAAATCATTTACCACATAGCCGAGTTTTCTAAGAAAAGTGCTTAATCTTTCAATAGCTTCTCTCGCAATTTCTTCTTCTCTGGTGGTAAAAATATCTTTTGTCCAGTATGTTAATTCAAAAGAATGAAATTCACTTCTTTCAATTTCTTTTGCCGCACGAGCGATTTCTTTTTCAAGCATTGCTTGAATATCATTTTCCATTTTCTTCTTTTCTAATTCTTTAAGAATTTCTCTCTCGACTGCTTTTTTCTCAAGGTCAGCTCTTTTGCGGTTGCATCCATAATCATAATTGTATTCATTTTTATCAATTCCTTTCTTTATCTTATGTACTTATTATATCACAGGACTTGGCTTTTGTCAAGTCCTGTTTTTAAATTATTTTCGTGGTGCTGATAAAACGATTTTGTACTTTGTTCCCTCTGACATGAAAACAATCTCACGCTCTGGGTTAGTTACTTCTAAGTTATCAGCTCCCGCATTTTCCAGACATTTTTTGATTTCATCAATTAGAAATCTTTTGCCAGTGTTTTCCGCTCTTTTACGCTTTGTCGTATCGAACTTGTACACTGTTGGCTTTCTGTCTGCCTGTCGTGCTTTCTTTGCACTCTTGCGTTGTTCTGCTGTCAAATCTCCATCAATGTCACTGGTTCGTGTCATGTGGTCGATTTCTTTATCATCAGCGATTAACTGAATTGCTTCTTCTCTTGTGATTCCAAGAGTGTTCATGTGTTTTGCAATCATTTCTTCTTTATTCATAGGCTTTCCTCTCTTTCATTTGATACATTTATTATACATCACTTTTGGAAATTTGTCAATACCTTTTAGAAACTTTTTTTGCCCCGAATCGGGGAAGTTAGTTGAGGCTTACGCCTCAACTTCCTCTGTAACTTTTTTAGAGAAGTAAGCCTTTCTCTTTTCTTCTTCTCTGAGAACTAAGCCGTCCTCTTTAAGCTGTCTTACAAGTGCAGATACTCTCTGGTTCGACAGGTCTGCGAGTTCAACCACACCTTTCATTAACTCTGTGATTGTGTACTTTTTACCTGTTTCCATGTATGCGAGAATTGCTTCTTTGTAACCCTCGTTTGCTTTCTGAGTTGCTGTCGGCTTTCTCTCAGCAGAGTTTTTCTTTGCGATAGAAGCCTTTAATGTTTCAAGCTTTTCAGCTACTTCCTTGTTATCCTCAACAGCTTTGATTGCGATTTCCAGTGCTTTTACATAAGTCATTTTGTTTGTCATAGTATCAATTCCTTTCTTATTAAGAGATTTATTATTTATTTTCTATGTCTTTATTATACATCATCTTTATTCAGTTGTCAAGTCTTTTTTTTATTTTCTTTTCGGCGGGCTTCTCATTTTCTTTACTTCCTTTCTTTATCTTATGTACTTATTATACATCACTTTGTTTCATTTGTCAAGACTTTTTTTAACTTTTTTTATTTTTTATTATGCGGCATAATAGCCAACATAACCGCCGATAACATCAGCAAAGTAAAGTGCGTCATCATAATTTTCAAAACCGCAAACCTTTTTGTCAGTTCCATCGAATACATAATACATACACATTTACCTCTTTCTTTCTTTTAAGCCTTTACCTCTTTGACAATTATAATTATACCACATCTGAGCCAAAAGTCAATAGCTTTTTAAAAGTTATTTTTTTAACAAAGTTCCCATTTGTTTGGGCTGTTTTCCCTCTCTTATTTAAGAGAAGGAAAACATTTGTGTGCGTCCTTGCCTTTGCAGTTCCACTGATGCATGTTTTTTGTGAACTTTTTGTGCATTTTGTAGCAACGAACAAAAATATCTTTTTCAATCATTGCGTCACTCAGTGCCGTGTGTTCTTCTACATAATCCGCATTGTTTGTAATAAATGCGTAAACGCTTTCTGCTGATGTGGCACAGCTTTTTCCTGTTGATGATTTTAAACCATTTTCAATACAGAATTTTTTGTAGCTTTTCAGATGTGTAATTGTCTGTAATGCCATCAAATAAATGTCGATAAATTCAAAATTATCTAACAGCTCACGACAGATAGTTTTTTCAAAGTCGAATACGCTGTTATAAGCCTGTACATACTTTACATTGTAGAACTTGCAAAGATTTCTTACAATCTCAATAGCATCTCTTTCTGTTGCTACTGCTGACATTGTGCCGTTGTTTAAACGCTCTTCATAAATGTGGAAATTCTTTTTTGCGTAACTGTCTTTTTCAATGTCGTTGTAATGTTCCATAACTAACATAGAAGCTGTTGCAAAAACATTTCCATCTTTGTCGTGAATAACACAACCTAAATTGTACATTCCTTTTGGATTTGCAGCTCCCCCAACAGTTTCAGTATCCAGTGTGCAGTAAATTGTTTTTCTCATTTTTATCAATTCCTTTCTTTTCTTTATCTTATGTATTTATTATAGCACCGATTGTTTATTTTGTCAAGAGTTTTTTTCAACTTCTGTAAAATTAATTTGTAAAGCGTTTAAAATGTCAACCGCTTCCAGTTTATGATTCTCACAAAGCACCTCACCCTTGTTAGCATCCACTAACTGCTCCCATTCTGGTTCATGAACTAAAATCAAATGCTTTTCATCTTTTGAAAAGTAGCAAGGACAAAAACACTCGCAATCTTTCTTTCCTTTACCATGTAAACCAGCCCAGCATCCTTCCAGTTCCGCACATCTATAACATTTATTCATTGTTCTTACCTCTCTCTCATTTGATACATTTATTATAACGCCTTTTGGTTCATTTGTCAAGCATTTTTTTAAAAATTTTTTGTCCCGTTTTTTACACGGGTGAAAAGGCAGACTTATGTCTGCCTAAATGTTAGAAGTTAGTTGCGTCTTTCTTAATTTTTGTTTCTGTTGCACTATTATTCAAATAATTGAACATTGATAAAATTTCCTTTAGTTCATCAATAGAAACAAGGTTATTGTTATTGATAATAACAACCCCATTAGAGTCTCCCACACGTAACTCCGCATTTGCGTTTTCTAATTTCATTGTAACTGTTTTCATCATGCTTTATTCCTCCGCAAACTTTTCTAACCATTCATTGAATTTTGTGTCAATCCAATAGCCAAAAGAACCGCAAGTATAACCGCCCGCAAGTCCTAAAAATACAACCCATGCGGAAGGCTCATAGTTTGATACTGCTAACACAACTCCTATCAGCGTAAATAATGCTAACCATGCTTTCTTGCTTAAACGTTCTTTCATTTTTATCAACCTCTTTCTTTATTTTCTATAATTATTATAATATATTTTTTTTAATTTGTCAATAGTTTTTTATCTTTTTCTCAAATTTTTGTAATTCCTCTGTCTCTTAAATATTCACAAAAGCTGTCAGCGTCCAGAGTATCGGCAAGTTCTTTCATTGATGCACTCAGTTTCTTGTACACACAACGAACCTCAATAGGCTTGAAGTTTTTAGCTGTGATTGCTGTTGAGCAATAATCTTCTACGTTGCTTAATCGAACAACTGGTTTTCTGAAAATGTTTTTTGAAAGTTCAGCGTTCATAAATAAATCATCTCGAACTAAATTAACCAGTTCGTCAAAAGTCTTGATTGTGAAGTTTAATGTCTCTGCTTCTTCTAGAGCAAGGTATCTCACATGTTTCCAGATACTTGTATCAACAAAATTTTTCCAACCGTCCATTCTGTACTCAAATCTATAATCGTAAATCTCTTTCATTTTTATTTTCCTCTCTTTCATTTGATACATTAAGTATAACACATAACGTTGAGTTTGTCAACACATTTTTAAATTTCTTTTTTTCGCTTCTTCTGTTGTCAGTCCATACTTTTTCCAAGGGTCGTATTTGCCGAACAGAATTGTTTCATCAACAGTATCACACATTTTATTATTGACATTGTAACCATAATAAAACCACTTTTTGCACTCCCATTTAAGCGGACAGTGGTAGCAGGTTGTTGTGGTTGCTACAGTGTCCATGTTGATTGCCAGTAACGCTTTTATCTTAATCATTTTGATTACCTCTCTCTCTTAACTTGATTATAGTATAGCATGATTACGGGAGAATGTCTATAGGCAGATTGCACAAAGATTTTGCCAAAAAATTGTTGAATTTCTCTGTTTTGCACAAATTCCGGCCGAAGCGCTTGTCGCCGGCCGGCCATTTTATCACACTTCTCCATCCTTGTCAACTTGGCAAATTGTACAAAAAATGAGCTGAAATTTCAGCTCATTTTTTTTACTGTTCCTTTGTTACACTTTTCACAAGCGACCGCAACTCCGCAACTCCAAAAGTATCCATGTATGCGGTCATTGCTTTTTTCAAATCTGCTGTCCTCTTGGCTCTCAGCTGTCCTGCCATCCAGCTGTATTCTTCTTCTGTTAAATCTATAGGCGCACATGCTTCATCTCTTAAATAATACATTGTATCAATTCCTTTCTTTACTTTATACATTTATTATACTGCCTTTTGGCTTATTTGTCAAGTATTTCTTTTTTAAATTTAAAACTTTTTTGTTTTCCACATTTCTTGCAAGTGCAAATAATTTCATGCTTTTCAAAATCTTTTGTGCGTCCAGAGATTAAATCTGTGGGAGTTCCAACAAACTCACCAGTCCAGTAGTAATCATGTTTAAAACAAATCTTTTTCATTGTATCAACCTCTTTCTTTATTATGCTTTTATTATACAGTATCTTTTGGATTTTGTCAAGTCTTTTTTTTGAAACGCTTAGAAGAATTTTCTAAGCGTTCCAAGAATGTCGTTTACATCAAAACTGTTTTCGCCCCATTCTTCTCTGTTGCGTTCTTCATCATCAAAAAGCCAACCGTCACAATCAACAACTGTACTTTTTGGTGTGCCATAGTTTACAATTTTAACCTCGTCCCACTCAACACTCGGCAGATGCTTTTCGAGCCATGCAAGTTTTACTGTTGTTACTGCGGTGTTATAAGCTGTCGAACCGCACTTGCTTAACCAGCTTACAATGCCGATTCTGTAACCATTTTCCTGTAACTTGTGAAGCAGTCTTGCAAATACTGAAAAGTTAAACAGCGGTTTTGCGATTGCATAAGGTGTGGTGTCCTCATTTTCCAGATAGTCTAACCAGTTGTCTACACCATAGAAGTTAGCAAGTGTGCCGTCCATGTCAAAGTAGATTGTTCCTTTTGTTTCCATCATTTTCTTAATTGTATTGTTCATCATAATTATCAATTCCTTTCTTTTTCCTTTTCTTTAATTATATTATATACTATCTTTTATAATTTGTCAATACCTTTTTTAAAAAACTTGTAAGGTATAAAAACCATCATTTCTTTTCAGATACGCAAGAACTTCAGTTCTTTCTTTTGAAATGATTTCACCTGTTGTAACATCAAACAATACAGTTTCTTTTCCTACCATAAGTCCTAAACTTTCCATAATATTTTCCATAATTTTTTTCCTTTCTTTTTTTTAATATATTTATTATAACACTTTTAAAATAATTTGTCAATAGTTTTTTTATAAAAGTTTTTTAAAGTTTCCTTGTGAGTCAAAATCAAAACCAACGTTTTCTCCATAGGTTTCTGGCTCAACCTCAATGTAATCATCCTGTTCATAGACAATGTTTACTCCCGCCCTTTTAAAGATTTCTAATAATGTTTCTCTATCTGTTTTTCTTTCTTTCATCTTCCTTACCTCTCTTTCTATTATTATTATACCAGAGGGCTTGTTATTTGTCAAGCCCTTTATTCATTTTTTCCATTTTTTTCTTTCTTAATCTTGCAAGCCTTTTTTCAGTAACATAAGTTGCTTTTTCAAATTTAATCTGATAAGCAACACCATCAATTTCAATGTCACCCGCTTCTGTGAATGGCACGTTATCCCATCCCCATTCCTGACCGTAGTATTCAGTTACCATTTTTTCAAATACACGACCTTTATTGTAAATGCTTTTTTTACATTCATTTAAGAAAAACTCTTTTGAGCAAAGTGGGAAGTATTTTCCGCCCATTTTTAAAATCTCTTTTTGGAATTTGTTTGGTGTAAATCGTAAGCTATAACCTGTCTTATCACTTGACGTATCGAGCTTTGTAACGGTGTCCAGTGTGCTGTCATCTGAAAAAGCAACGTAAACAACTTTTTTATCATAAAATCCATAGATGTATTTATCAGTGTAAGCGATTTCTTTATATCCATCAACCAGTGCTTTTTTAATCATTTCTTTCATTTTTATTTCCCTCTCTTTTCTGTTCCCTTATCTTTAATCTTATTATACTCTATCTGATTCGGTTTGTCAAGAACTTTTTTTATTTTTTTTATTTTCTTTAGGGCTGTCAGCCCGAACAGTGAACCAATGGCGTGTCGCTCATCAACCCACTGTTCTGTGGGCTTCCGCATTCCCTTTTCCCTTTCCTTGATTATAATATACCACACCCCAGTCCAATAGTCAAGCATTATCGCAAAAAATAATGCACAAAATTTGCGGTCAAAGTTTGTGCATTATTATCCATTGTGCAAAGTGCCGAATTTCGGGATGCCGACCTGCTGAAATTTTGTGCATTTTTTCTCTTGACAAATGCTGTCGCCTATGTTATACTGAAACAACGCGCGCCAGGACCGTGCGCGCGCCGCCCAAAATAAAAAGGGTTAGACCGTAAAAGTCCAACCCTTTATTATAACATGAAATCAAAATCTTGTCAAGGCTTTTTCAACTTCATCTGCTGTACAGGTGACTCCAGTAGCATACTCAATGTAACCTGCCACCCCTGCATAATTTGCGGGCTTGCATCTGGGGTTCAATGCGTGCTTGCGTTCCTGCTCTCGCTCATCCGCAATCATGTTGCTAATTGTTAAGCTGTGATTGATAATTGCTTCTACTGAATTCATTGCCATTTGAATTACCTCTCTTTCATTTGATAAGTTTATTATACACTCAATACATCACTTTGTCAAGTATTTTTTTCAACTCTTTTTTATCATTTTTCTTTCTCTTATCATCAAATACCGCAGGTCTTGTACCAACCCAGACCGCACGTTCCTCTTTCTTTGCCTTTTGGATTTGAGCTTTTGTCATGCCTTTGTATTTGAATTGCTCTGCCTGTGCTTTCATTTGTTTCTCTTTACTCTTGGATTTTCTACTCATGTTCTACATCTCCTTTACTATGTATTTATTATATCATGGGGCTGACCTTTTGTCAACCCCATTTTAAAATTATTCTTCTGCATCTATTGGACAAGTCACAGCTGCTATGAAAGCTAAAAATAAAGTTTCATCTCTTAAACTTGAATCTTCACACAGCTCGCAGAACCAAATAGTCTTTTCATCTTCCATACCTCTTGTCTTGATAACTTCATCCATCATTTCTTTTCTTGTCATTTCCTTTTCCTCGCTTTCATTTGATACATTAAGTATAACACAAAGGGCTGAGTTTGTCAACCCCTATTTTGTTTTTTATCTTTCTCTTAATCCATGTATTACTATTGTATGACCGCAATTATCACAAGCGTAATAGAACTCATTTCTAATACCTCTCTTTTCTTTTCTATGTATTCATTATACTACTGGATAACTCATTTGTCAATAGGTTTTTTATTTTATTTTTATTTTTTATTTTGTTTCCCTTTCCTCTTGACACTATTATAATAACACACATGCGGTCACTTGTCAAGTCTTTTAATAAAAAAAGTGAGGAAAAATCCTCACTTTAAAATCAATCTTCATTCATTTCAATGATAGCATTGCCGTCTGCATCACGTCCCCATGAGCCATTGAGCCAACCTGTATACCTTGTTGATACAATCTCATCATCATAGATACACACTGTACCCATGTTATCCATTACCATTGAACAGAAGTCTCCAACCATCCAGTCCTCAATGCCGGTGAATGACCACTCGTTACCACTAAAATCTACACAGTACACAACGTCCTCTGCTTCATCAACCTCTGTGACTACTGCCAGAGCCGCGTACACATCACGCTCACATGTATCATCTACTGGATTGCTTGCGGCAAGTACTGTGTTACAGCCTGTCATCATCATCACTACCATCATCACCATCATAATCACTTTTTTCATTGTTCTTACCTCTCTTTCATTTGATAAGTTTATTATACAGTATAACCGCCCATTTGTCAAGCCTTTTTTGTAAAATATTTTTTTGTTAATTTTTTAACAATCTCTGCCCTATTTACCAAAAAGATTGTTTGCATTAATTAGTACAGTGTGTACTAATCCAATAGACTTGTATCATTTATTGTATCATAGATTCGGGAAAAAGTCAATGTACAAATTGCACAAGATTTCGCAACGATTTTTGTGCAGGATACCTATTGACAGCAAACAAGGCGCGCCAGGACCGCCAGCGCGCCTATGTGCCATGGTATACGTATACCCCTACCCTGGTACCCCTACCCCTATACCCATGGTACCCCATGCCTACTACCTACATACATACATACATTGATACATTTGTTTTATTTATTTATTTATTTATCTTATTGTTTTTGTTTATCTTATTATCTTTATCTCTCTTACTCGTCTCTTCTCTCTTGTTCTGTCTCCTCTCGCTCTCTCCTTGCCCTTGGCAAGGCCTGCCCTTGGGCAGAGGCAGCAGGTCTTATCTCTCTTGTATGTGCTAATGTTTTATTTTATTTAATTATCATCCAGTAGTACACATGTATGGTATAGTATGTATGTATCCACATGTACTGTATAGTGTATGTGTGTACATCATCTATTATGTATGTATCCAACAGATGTATGTATGTACATAGTGTAGTGTGTATTGTACTGTGTGCATGCGGTCCTGTGTATGTATAGTAGTATACATGGTATGCTGTGTAGTATGGACTACCTGTGCATGGTGTACCCTTAGTGTATAGTCTATGTGTATCACATACATGCTATACATAGTGTGCTATTTATTCTTTAGTATGTTTGCGTATAATAAAAAGGCATTGTGTATCATACACAATGCCTATCTTAAACTCATTTTAATTTCAAATATTTTTTATCTGTTTTGGCGGGCCCGCAAGATGCGAGGTCACCCCGTCGCTTCTCAGAATAGCGGCAATACCTTTGTTGTGTGTTTCTCAGATATCTTTGAGATGAAAAAGTCATCAAGAGTTAGTGAGATAGTGTTATGGGGGGTGGTATTTCGGGAAAAAAATTTTTTTCATTTTGATTTCGACTTTGCTCTGGGCAACTTTGACACGAAAAGTATCTTAGATTTCGGTTTTACGAAAAGTATCTTAAATATTTATCAACTTCAAAATTACAGATAAATTCATCCAGGTATTCCCATCCCCAATCATTATACATCCATCCCTATCTTTTAAACAAGGCTGTACAAGATATAAAATCTCTCTATAACTTACATCATCTAAAACATATGCTTTATCAATTCTTTGCCCCAATAATTTATCCCTATCATTTATGGGAAAAATAATAAATTGGGTCCCATCTTCCTTATCTAACTCTTCTTTAGCTCTCTTTCCATAAGAAACGTTTCTACAAAATATTCCAACCTTCATCATTATTTTTAAATTTAAACCAGTCCTTAAAAGAATCTATCGAAGCTTTGCCAGTATAAATTAACCAATTCCCACAATATAAATCATAGCAAAACTTCTTGCACAAATTCCAATACTTTTACCTAAGGCTTCAAGCCCCAATCCTAACGCTTCCATTACTCTTCATCCTCAATATATTTCTGAAGACTCTCAGGTACTTCAACACCACATTCTACGAACGCAGCAACGGCTTCCCGCAACTTCTGATCATCATCTATTGGACTTGCCATACAAATACATTGTCTACCATCAATGATAGCTGTAAATAATTCCAAATCAGAACCTTCCTCAAGAAACATTCTATCTCTTAATCCTTTTGGAATTGTGATTCGTCCTAAACTATCAATTTTTCTACTTGTGTTTTCAGGAATTAACTGTTTCATCATTGTTCTCATATTTATTGTTCTCCTTTGTACATTTCTTATTAAATTTCTTGCAAAACAAATTACATTGTCTCTCACCTGTTTCACAAGGAAAATGATTTTCTAACATATCTAATTTATTATATCTTGTGATGTATGCGTAAAAATGTTCCCAATCAAAATTATCAAAAACCCTCTGCGCAATGTATCTTTCTCTTTTATCTATCCAATCATCCACGCTAATTCGGATACCTTGCGGTTCTTCATATTCTCGGTCCATTCTTCGTCTTCGCCAGTCAAAAGGATATATATAACCGGCTTCCCGCATTACTTTAGTAAAATCTGAGCTATATTGCATACAAGCTGCTCCATAAGAAGAAACTATCATAACTAATATTTTGAAAATGGGTCCTCATTATCCCATCCTTCTGGAAAAATACAATCTAATAAACTATTTAATACGTTTACTAAAAAGAAACATGGCGCACCAATTAAAAATATAAACATTGCCAAACATCTATCAACATTAGAGCTTTGCGACATAGGCTCTATAAATTGAAAGCATAATATGCAAAACATTAATAGCCAAAAGAATACAATAATTTGTAACATTTTATCTTCTCTCCTTTTTTATTTTACATAGACATTTTAACATTTTTTTTCTATTTTGTCAAAAATTTGACTTAGGCTGGGAATTCTGTTATAATATATTTAGGTAATGGAGGTGACTATTATATTAAAATTAGATTATACTCTCACCTCAGCTGAAGAAAGATTAGAGTTAGTAAATAAAATTCTTGAGGAGAATAAAGAACCCAATGAGGCATATTTAGAAATCCTTGCAGAATACTTAGTAATTCCAATAGAGCGAGAAGAGAGACGACAACATAAGATTTTAACTGACAATCGCATGGCTACAGTTAATAAAAGAGAAACTTCTTTTGAAGGTTTAGTCTCCCAACTTGAAAATGGCGAAGATGGTATTTATAATTTATTAGATGATGGAAAAGGTAAAACAACAATATTTCAACCAAAAGTAACAATAACTAAAAAAGATGTAGAAGAAATTCCCTATTTAAAACAGATAAGAGATGCTATAAAAGTTTGGGAAGCAAAATTAAAAACCGCATCAGGAAGAGAAGCTTTTATTATTAAGAAAGCCATTATTGATTTGCGGAAAGACCAATACGTTATTAAAAATTCATATAAAAAACCAATTGTGTTTAGTAGAATAACACGTTCAAAACATATTACTAAATTTGAAGATTCATTTAGATTTGATGATGAAAATTATATTATTCCAGAAGGATACTCATTTTGCGACCCTGCGGTTTGCTCTGCAATCCTTTGCAATTACTCTCGTTTAAAAGAAGAAGGATTTGGGAACTTTGAAGGTGATGCGTGGTATATGATGGAAGATTTTGATGATTTATGCGGACGTGCATTGTCCGACTATCCCTTATATGAGCGTATTGTGTCGGACAAGATTGACGGCATGCAAAATATTGAAATACAGGCCGATATTGAAGAACAATTTGCAGTTAAACATAGTTTAGAATATATTTCCAGCTTATGGAGGAAAAAGATTCCGAAGATTATTGCTTCACAAGCTGAAGATGATACATTAAATTGGTATTTTCTTAATAAAGAAAAAGGTAAATATAAACGTTGCAGTAGATGCGGCGAGATTAAATTAGCACATAATAAATACTTCAGTAAAAATAAGACGAGCAAAGATGGATTTTACAGTATTTGTAAAAAATGCCGAAATAAAAAGGACAAGAAATAATAATTTCGGACATCCAGAAGTTTTAGTTAGTAAAGGGGGAATTTATTATGGCAGCAGGAGATACAAGATTCTGCGATAAATGTAAAAAAACAATTAATGAAAAAGAATTTTATGGTTCAAATAATTTAGAAAAATATCCTGACGGAAAATTAAATACTTGCAAAAAATGTTTAACTATGCATGTAGATAATTGGGACCCTAATACTTACATATGGATTCTACAGGAGTGTGATGTACCTTATGTTCCAGAAGAGTGGCAAAAATTGCTTGCGAAATATGGTCAAGATAGAAGTAAAGTTACAGGAGTAACAATTTTAGGCAGATATCTTTCAAAAATGAAGTTAAAGCAATGGAAGCAATATCGTTGGAAAGATACTCAGTTCTTGCAAGAATTAGCCGACCATAAGACAGAAGAAGCGATGAAAAGAGCTGGATATGGTGCGGCCGAGATTACCAAAGTAGTGATGGAAAATCGAGCTACAATACCAGAAGGAGATGTAGAAGTTCCGGTATACGATGACAGCTCATATATGAATATGTCGGACGCCGGCTTAGGAGCTCCGCCCGCAGACGATTATTTTGCCGATGAAGGCGATGATGATATTTGTGCTGACTTAACTGATGAAGATAAAAGATATTTGCGGCTTAAATGGGGAAAAGCGTATAAACCCGAAGAATGGGTCCGACTGGAACAACTCTATTCAGAGATGAAGAAGTCATATGATATTCAAGGTGCCGGTCACGAAGATGTATTAAAATTAGTATGTAAGGCCTCATTAAAAACCAATCAGCTTCTGGATATAGGAGATATTGATGGCGCCCAGAAGATGTCAAAGATGTATGATATGCTTATGAAGTCTGGTAAGTTTACTGCAGCACAGAATAAAGCTGATAATGGAGAATTTTTAAATTCTATTTCAGAATTTGTAGTATTATGTGAAAAAGAAGGTTTTATACCTCGTTATTATACAGAAGGTCCAAAAGACAGAGTTGATGAAACTATTTTGGATTTAAAAGATTATACTCATAGTCTTGTTGTAGAAGAAATGAATTTAGGTAATCTTATTGAAAATGCTGTTAAACAAATGGCTATTGAAGAATCTAAAGAAGAAGATGAAGATGTTGAGGAAGAATTATCATTTGAAGAGATTGAAGCTTTAAAAGATGAGGACTTTGAGGAATATGGAGATTTCATTGAAGAGCAAGAAGAAGACGATGAAGAAATGTTAAGACAAATCCAGGAGGGCAGATAATATGGCTTTACAAGATTTATTAGATTTATCTGATTCTCGAAAAAAAATTGGTCTCTCAGAAGAGCGTGTGCGGGCTGTTATAAGTATAGGCCGCCAATACATTGCCTATTGGAGAGAATATCCTGACATGTTTGTTGATTACCTTTTGGAAATGGGAAATCCTCAAGACTTTAAATTTTTCTTTTATCAAAGAGTGTTCTTGCGAATTGCAATGAGACATCAATACGTTTATGCAGTATTTCCTCGTGCGTATTCAAAATCATTCTTATCAATTATGACTTTAATGATTAGATGTATTCTTTATCCTAAATGTAAACTCTTTGTTACTTCTGGAGGTAAAGAGCAGGCTGCAGGTATTATGAAAGAAAAGGTTCAAGAAATTTGTAATCTAATACCCGCGTTTAAACAAGAAATTGACTGGACTCGTGGAAAAACTCTTGAAGGAAAAGATTATGCAAAATATGTATTTCAGAATGAATCTTATTTTGATAATATTGCGGCAAGAGAGAGTTCTCGTGGTAAACGTCGACACGCCGGAGTTATTGAGGAATGTGTAGGTGTAGATGGACAAATCCTTTCAGAAGTTATTATTCCTACCATGAATATTTCTCGTATGTGTATGGACGGTTCAACTCATCCAGAAGAGCAATTAAATAAATCCCAATTATATATTACTACTGCTGGATATAAAAATACATATCCTTATGATAAATTAATACAGTTCCTTGTATGGCAAATCGTAAAGCCAGAAAAAGCCATGATTATGGGCGGTACTTATAAGATTCCTGTATTAGTTAAATTACTTGATAAAAACTTTGTAAAAGACCTGAAGATGGATGGTACATTCAATGAATCATCTTTTGCTCGTGAATATGAATCTAAATGGTCTGGTACAGTTGAAGATGCATTCTTTAATTCAGAAAGTTTTGATAGAAACAGGATTTTGAAGCAACCAGAAAAAGAAGCCTCTGGACGAATTGGAAAAGGTGGATTCTATGTACTGTCGATGGATGTTGGTCGTAAAGGGTGCGATTCAGTCATTTGTGTATTTAAAGTTACACCACAGCCGCAAGGAGTTTCATTAAAGCAGTTAGTTAATATATTTACATTAAGTGATGAACATTTTGAAGACCAGTGTATAAAAGTAAAGAAATTATTCTATAAATTTAAAGCTAAACGTCTTGTTATTGATGGTAATGGTCTTGGTATTGGTCTATTAGATTATTTGGTTAAACCGCAAATAGACCCAGATACAAATGAACTATTCCCAGATTTTGGCGTTTATAATGATGAAGATGGATACTATAAAAAATATAGAACTCAAAATTGTGAGCAAGATGCTTTATATGTAATTAAAGCAAATGCGCCAATTAATACTGAAGCTCATGCGAATGCTCAAACTCAACTTTCTTCTGGAAAAGTTAAAATGTTAATAGATGAGCGTGTTGCAAAAACAAAATTACTTGGAACTAAGGTTGGTCAAAACATGACTCCTGAGGAAAGGGCAGAATATTTAAAACCATTCACCTTAACTTCTATATTAAAGGAAGAAATGATGAACCTTCGTGAAGAAACAGAAGGTGTAAATATTATTCTAAAACAAGCAAATAGAGGTATTAGAAAAGATAAATTTTCTGCTTTTGAATATGGATTATATTATATTAAACACGAAGAAGATAATAAGAAAAAGAAAAAGAAATTTAATGCTAAAGAGTGGTGTTTTTTTAACTGATATAATTTTAAATAATTCCAATCTTTTGAAATTAAAAATATGATATAATGGAGAGTAAGGAGGCGTGAATAAAAAGTGGATGCAAGTTTTGGAGAACGTAAGATACATGAAATATTAGAAGAGTCGGGTTTAGATTATAAGATGGAATATATCTTTCCAGATTTGCGGAGCTCAAGTGGACGACCTTTAAGATTTGATTTTGTCATATTTGATGATGATGGACATATTGATTTTATTATTGAATATCAAGGAAAACAACACTATGAGCCAAGTGCAAAATTTGGTGGCAAAAGAGGTTTCTATCAACAACAGTTTAATGATAATAAAAAAAGACGTTTTTGTGCGCTACATGATTTTAACTTAATTGAAATTCCATATACAGAAGAAAACCTCCTTTCATATGATTATATAATGAAAAAAGCTGGATACTAAAAGGAGGTGAATTTTTGCGTAACAGACAGGAAGAAATTCGGTCAAAAGGTTTTGATATGATTAATCCTCGTCGAGGATATGAAGGTCCAATAGACTATGGAAAGATTAAAGTTGGAACTAAAACCCTTGATGATGCAGTTTTAAATCTGGGTTCAATGCCTAAAATCCGACATGACTTTGGAAATAAGGCATTTATACTTCAAGCCATTAGTGAGAGAAATTTACCTTTAATAAGAGAAATTTCTAATTATTTTTATAATACGAATGGTATTTATTCTAAAGTATGTGATTATTTTGCTTATCTATATAGATACGATTGGTATATAACACCGGAAATTAAAGATGAATCAGAAAAGTCTTTTGAAAAAGCTTTAATTGATTTTAATAACATTTTAGGCTATCTTGATAACTCACATGTTAAAAAGGTTTGCGGTGATATCGCCAGTGAGGTTGTAAAGAACGGAGCTTATTATGGGTATATATCTCCATCAAGAGATGGATTAGTTCTACAACAATTACCGATTAATTATTGCAGAACAAGATTTAATATTGGCGATATGCCAGTAATTGAATTTGATATGCGTTTCTTTGATGAAAACTTTAGAGATGTTAATTATAGAATGAAAATTCTAAGAATGTTCCCTAAAGAGTTCCAAAAGGGATATGTATTATACAAACAAGGCAAGTTAGAACCTGATACAGAATATTATCCATTAGGTCGTCGTGATACCCATTTAGTTAATACTAATACACAATTAAATTGGCGTCCTGGTTATTGGTATACTCTTGAGCCAGGTTCTGCGGTTAAATTTTGTTTTAATAATGGCGACCAGCCATTATTTATAAATGCGATTCCCGCAATCTTAGATTTGGATGCGGCACAAGATTTAGACCGAAGAAAACAAATGCAACAACTTTTGAAAATCGTTATACAAAAATTACCACTTGATAAAAATGGTGATTTGATTTTCGATGTAGATGAAGCCAGAGATATTCATAATAATGCTGTTGAAATGTTACAACATGCTATTGGAGTTGATGTTTTAACAACTTTCGCAGATGTACAAGTTGAGGATATGGCTGATTCTAATACCACAACTACATCAGATGATTTGGAACGTGTCGAGAGAACTGTGTATAACTCTTTAGGTGTTTCAAAGAACTTATTTAATACAGATAGTAATTTATCTTTGGAGAAATCAATCCTTCAAGATGAATCTACAATGCGAGTTTTACTTTTACAGTTTAATTCATTTTTTGATAAAATTACACAACAGTTGGGAAGCAATAAAAAGAAGTATAATTATAGATTTTATATGCTTGAAACAACTCAGTATAATTATCAGAATTTAGCTAAAATGTATAAAGACCAAGTTCAAATGGGATATTCAAAGATGCTCCCGCAAATTGCTATGGGACATTCACAAAGTTCTATTATTCATACTGCATTCTTTGAGAATAAAGTATTGAAATTAAGTGAGATTATGATTCCTCCTCTTATGAGTTCTACTTTAAATGCGGACTCAATTTTGGGTACTAATAATCAAAATAATAACTCAAAAAATCAAAAAACATCAGAGGAAACAAAATCTACAGCTTCTACCACTAAAACAGTAAAAACAAGTGACGGTGCTGGGCGTCCTGAAAAGGCTGATAGTGAGAAGAGTGAAAAGACAATTCAAAATAAAGAATCTATGTAGGGAGGATTAAAGATGGCACACTCAAGTGTAAGTTTAGAAACCCCTATTGAGTTTATAAATATCACTCCTCTTAATCCTCTTATTTCAAAATGTCAGATTAAAGTTTGTTATGTTCAAGATACACCAAATAGAAATGGTAGTATCATTACTGAAGAAGTTGCGAGAAAAATTGCAAATAGTCTTCCTGGCAGTCCAATTGTAGGATATTACAATAAGGCTACTGGAGATTTTGAGCAACATAACAAACAAATCGACATTTCAAATGGAGAGTTTAAGTTGACTGATTCAACAAGACCTTATGGTTTTGTAGATTTAGGCGCAAAGGTTTGGTTTCAAGATTTCTTAGATGATGGACAAACCGTTCGTAAATATCTCATGACTGAAGGATATTTGTGGACAGGTCAATACCCGGAATGTCAAAGAGTAATTGACAAGGGTAATAATGAATCTATGGAATTACATAAAAAAACTTTAAATGCAACTTGGACAAAAGATGAAAGTGGAAAACCGCAATTCTTCATTATCAATGAAGCAATTATGGAAAAACTTTGTATTCTTGGAGAGGACTTTGAACCTTGTTTTGAAGGCTCATCTGTAACAGCTCCAAAGGTACAATTTTCTTTTGATCCTAATTTTACCACTCAATTTAATTCTATGGTAAAAGAAATGAAAAATTTATTAGATAAAGGAGGAACGCAAGTGTTTACTACTTATGCAGTAAAAGTTGGTGACTCTCTTTGGAATGCTTTATATGCTCATACAAAAGATACATATAGTATTGCAAGAGTATGTGAAGATGAAGGACAAAAATATGCCGTTCTTCAAAATAGAGCAGACCAAAAGTATAGTAGATTAGACTTTTCTTTAAACGCAGAGAATGAGGTTATGTTTGCAGATAATGTAAAGGATATTGAATATACCCCATCAGAGGATGTTCAATTTGCGTTAGCTGACGTTGAAGCCTTTGAAACTGAGTTCAAGAAGAAAGAAGAAGAAGAAAAGGCTAAGAAAGGCGATCCTGAAAATAAAGATCCTGAGCAGAAAAAGGATGATCCTGACAAGAAAGATCCTAAAGAAGATCCAAAGGCAGACCCGAAAGAGGATCCTGATAAGAAAGATCCTAAAGAGGACCCTAAAAAGGATGACCCAAAGGACCCAGGAAAAGAGGACCCAGAGTCAGATGACGAGGACAAAAAAAATAAAAAAGATAAAAAGAAAACTCAATATTCATTAGAAGAGATACCAGAATATCAAACTCTAAAATCTGAATATTCTGCATTAGAGGGGCAACTTTCTACCTTAAAAGCCCAACTCGCATCTCTTGAGCAGTTTAAGCTCGATACAGAAAGAGTTAAGAAACAGGAAATGATTGATAAGACTTTCTATATGCTTTCCAACGAAGATAAGAAAGATGTTATTGACCATATTGACGAATACTCATTAGAGGATATTGAATCTAAACTTTCAGTAATTTGTGTTCGTAATAGAGTTAATTTCTCAGCTCTTGAAAATGATGATAACCCATTGAATGGACCAACAACTTATAATCTTGGTAATGTTCAATTTGGAGACCAATCAACTCCAGCATGGGTTCAGGCTGTTTTAAAAACTGCAGAAACATTAGATTAATTAAGGAGGAATAAATAAATGGCTTTTAAAGACTTTTTAACCGCAGGTTTAGATCGTGCAGGCTTAAAGTCTCAGGCAGAGTATGTTGATTTTGGATTCGGTCAAGTAGAACCAAATCATCTTTCAGCTCAAAGAACTGGACAAATTTATGCACAGCTCCCTGCAGCTCCAGCTATTACCATGCTTGAGCAAGGTCAGTTTGTAAAATATGATTATGCCGCAAATGATAACGGTATTGGAGAAGTTAATTTCACTGGTAATGGCGAATGGATGCTTGTTTACAATGAAATTAAATTATATAAAAACCACTTAGATGGAACAAAACAGTGGGATTGTGAATTTGTAATGCACAAGGATGATTATCAAGCTCGTATCTATAGTCCATATGACTATGAGCAAGCTGAGATTGAGTATCATGATTGGCATAGACTGAATGGAACTGATGAAAAGGGAAAAACAAGTATGACTGTTAATACTTATGTTTCTCTTGATATTGAAGGAAAGACTGTTACTATTGATGGTGAAAGATATGCTGTTACTGGAGATGCAGAAACAGGACGTAAGTTTACTTACAAAGGAACAGAATATGAGTTAGATGAAAATGGTCAGTCTAAGAAACAAGTTCCAGTAGAATATACATATGATGATGTTACAGCTGATGTAGCTGATATCTATGAAATGGGATGGACAAACGATCCATGGAAGAGACTTGGTATTTATCGTGAAAGAAAAATGCCTAAAGGAACTACAATGGTACCTCGTGTATTTAAGACCAATGTAGGAGATATCTTTACAACTAATACAATTGGTGAAAAAGAAGTTTCTGTTGGAGATGTATTAACACCACGTGCTAAAGATGGTATCTTAGCTAAAGCTACTGAAGATGCTGCAGCTGGCACAATGAAATGGCAAGTAGTTAAAGTTTATACAATGCCTGATAACCAAAAGGGCGTAAAAGTTATGCGTATAGCGTAAGGAAAGGAGGATAATATTAATGTTAGATAGAAAAAATCTTGTATCTCTAATGAAAACAGTTGCTAAAGCTGATCCTTCCGCTCCTACCGCTTATAGCTTTAATGGACAATCTTTAAGCTACGATGCTATGAATCAGACTTTACGTAATGAATTAAATGAGTTGGCAGGTACTTATTCCCTATACAGAGAGAATAAGAACTTAATCTTCTCTATGATTGAAGAAACACTTGATGAAGTGCTTCCAAAGAAAGTTATTCAGCAATATGATCAGTTTGCTGAGGTTAAGACTTTTGCACAGGGTGACAAACCTATTTTCCGTCGTCCATTAGCAAACAGAAATCGTGCTAAACAGTTCATCACAAGAGTAGGTCTTGCTGGAATGTACGAAGTATTCAAACTCGGACCAACCGAGGCAGAAAGCTTCGAAGTACGTACAAGCGCTATTGGAGGCGCTGCTCAGATTGGATTTGAGGAGTTCCTTGATGGACGTGTTGACTTCGCTGAAGTTACAAAAATTATTATGGATGGTATGGATGAATTAATCTATAAAGAAATTGCATCTGCCTTAAAAGCATCTATTAATCAGCTTCCACCAGCAAACAGAGTTGCTGCTAATGGATTTGATGAAGCTGCTATGGATAGACTTATTACTATTGCCGCTGCTTATGGAACACCTACTATCTATTGTACATATGAGTTTGCTGTTCGTATGATTCCACAGGAAGCATGGAGATATACAGAAGCCATGAAGACTGAACTTTGGAACACAGGACGTTTAGCTAACTATAAAGGCACTAAAGTTATTATTCTTGAGCAAGGTTTTGAGGATGAAACTAATACTCGTAAATGCATCGATCCTGGATATGCTTGGGTAATCCCAACTGGAGCAGATGGAAAACCTGTTAAAGTTGCTTTTGAGGGTGGTACAATTGTTGATGAATTTAACAACTATGACCGTTCTCGTGAAATTCAAGTATATAAGAAAGTCGGCGTAACATGTATTCTTGCTAATAACATCTGCGCTTACTGTGATACATCATTACTTGGTAAAATGTATACTTGGGATCTTGATGGAGTTACTGGAAAAGTTGCTACTTATGATGGCAGAAAATCTGGAACTTTAGCTTAATAAAATACCGTAATATATTATTAGGGGAGAAGGGAACGTAAGTCTCCCTCTCCCCTTATTTTTAGTTGGAGAAAAAGGAGACTAATTATGATTACTGAAAACACAATGTATAATGTAAAGAATAGAAGTTCAAGTGTTGTTGTTTATAGAATTCCTGAAACAAACCTTCGTAGAGAATTTGCGCCAGGAGAAACAAAGAGAATCCCATTCGGAGAGTTAGAAAAATTAACATATCAGAGTGGCGGAAGAGAACTTCTTGAAAACTTTCTACAGATTTTGGAAGAAGAGGTTACTACTGATTTAAACGTTAATAGAGAGCCAGAATATAATATGTCTGAGGCACAGATTCGTGATTTATTATTAACAGGGTCTCTGGATGCCTTCTTGGATGCACTTGACTTTGCTCCTATTGGCGTTATTGATTTAATTAAAACAATGGCAGTAGGTCTTCCATTAACTGACTTGAATAAAAGACGAGCTTTAAAAGAAAAAACCGGTTTTGATGTTGATAGTGCTCTTCGTCATGTTGAGGAAGAAAAGATTGCTGAAAAGCCTTCTACTGGCATTAATACATCTGGTGCCGCACCTACTCGTAGAGTACAACCTGCCGCACAAGAAGGAACAGCTCGTAGAACTACACCTAAATATAAAGTAGTTGAAACTAAAAGTGAATAATTAAAAAGGAGGACATTATAAATGGCAGAAGGAACACCTTTCTCAGCTATATATAATTGCTTTCTTGGAAAAATCACTGATGATATGTATATGGAGTTAACTCCAGAAGACACTATAAAAGATCTTCAAAGACTTCTTATTCAAGCCATTCCAGGGTTTGAATTTCCTCGTAAGAATCTGGACAGCTATGAAATTAAAGTTGTTCAGATGAAAGAGGATGAAGTGCTTCCAGATGATTTTATTATTGGTGTCATTTGGAATGACCTTTCAGATAATACTGTTGACGTTCCAGATGTTATAGTAGAAAAATCCGCTTTTGCGGAAGAGCTTACTTCTGAAGAAATAAATATCCTGGCTCTTTTAATGAAACAAGGTTGGGTTCAGAGACAGGTTACTTCTATTGAAAATACCAGAATGAAATATTCTGGTTCTGATTTTAAAATGACTTCACAAGCAAACCATCTTCAAAAATTACTTTCTCTTTTGGAAGAATCAAGAAGAGATTCTTTCCATATGCAAAGATTATATAAGAGACGTAAAAAAGACAAAGATGGACACTATGAGTCAAATTGGTCTGTATTGAGGGAAAAAAGTGCTTTGCGATAAGTATGAGGTTGAATTCTCTCAAGAAACTATTCAGAAGACTGTTCGTCGTTTAACCAACCAGCTTTGGAAATTAATTCCAATGAGAGAAAATGACGAAGATTGGTATAAACAATTACAAACTGTAACATTGGAGATTGCGGGACTGAATGAACTTTTCATCAGTCCTACTTTTTTACAATTATTAAGTAAATTAGAAGGGTTGCAAATTAAAGAGGTAAGTTTTGAGTTGTATCGTAAGACTATTTTTGAATGTATTAATATCTTACAGGAACTAAACTAATGTCAGGTTATGATAAGAAAATAAAACGCAACACTTCTTTAAATTTAATGGCGGGCCGCCTTGATATATATGACGGAACGCAGGAACGTCCAGATGATTCAGAGAAAGAGAATACAACTTCTAACTTAGATGGATTAAAAGATCAAATTTTGAGACTTCATCAAGGTGGAGGTTATTTACAGCAAGATAGAATGATAGCTGATAAAAAAAGGTCTTTAGATAGAGCTTTATTGTATTCTTACCAAGCTTGTACAATTAAAAGAATTGCTTGTACTGATAACATGGATAATAGTACAATTTATCCAAATGTGAATCATTTAAACAATAAAGAAATATGTAGAGCTTTAATTAATCCAGATAAAAACAAAATGGACTATGATGATAAAATTGTCTCAGTGCCATATGAAGATAATTATCATCCTGGGGATGTTTTTGAATGGGTTGGAACTAATACTTATTGGATGATATATCTTCAAGAATTAGAGGAAAGAGCATATTTTCGAGGAGAAATTAGAAAATGCTCTCATCAGATTAATTGGGAAGATGAAAATGGAGAACATTCAACCTATGCCGCAATTCGTGGTCCAGTTGAAACTAAAATTAATTATATTCAAAAGCATCAAATAAGTGTAGATACTCCAAATTATTCATTAGATATCTATATCCCAAGAAATAAAGAAACTTTATCTTTCTTTAGAAGATACCAAAAATTTTATCTTCAAAGTAGAGAAGAAGGCGGTCCAATTATTTGTTGGAGAGTTGAAGCTGTTGATTGGATTTCTACTCCTGGAATTTTAGAAGTTACAGCTGTAGAATATTATATAAATGAAACCGAAGATGACCTTGAAAAAGGAATCGTTGGTGGATTAAAAGTTGACCCAATAGATCCAAATAAAGATTTAATGAGTATGGCTATAGAAGGACCTACATTTATTAAACCTAAACAACCTTATGAATATTATTGTAAAGGATTTAATAGTGGGGCTGAAGCTTGGTCAGTTGATACTAATAAGTATCCAGTTGAATTTAAAGTTGATCCTAAAGACCCAATGCATATTAAACTTATTTGGTTTAAGTCTTATCATGGTCAATTTGAATTGAAGTATGGTAATTATTCAAAGACAATAGTCGTTGAATCATTATTTTGAGTGAAAAAGGAGATTATATAAATGAAAGTAGAAAGATTTTCTTTACCTAAATCAAGTTTTCTTTCTATTGAGAAAGATATGGGTATTATTACAGACAAAGTTTTAAGTTGTGATAGATTGAAAAAATTATTATATTATACAACTGAAGATGCCTTAGATAAGCCTAACTTAACCATTGAGCAATCTAATATGTTATTTGGTAAAAATATAAAAATAGTACCAAAATTAACTGTTGATGGAAGTGTATTAAATTACATTATGATTAATTTTGATAATTTTAGTACAAATGCCACTAACCCTGAATTTAGAGATAATATTATTGAATTTGATATTATATGTCATTTTGACCAGTGGAAATTAAAAGATTTCCAATTAAGACCTTATAGGATTGCGGCAGAGCTTGATTCTATGTTAGATAAAAAGCATTTAACAGGAATTGGTGATTTAGAATTTTTAGGTGCAAATCAAATTATTTTAACAGATGAATTTGGTGGATTATGTTTAATGTATTCTGCTATTCATGGAGAGGAAGATAAAAAGGGGATGCCTAATCCGCAAGATAATATTTCTTTTTTAAGTGATTATAAAAAACAACATGGCCTAAAGGAATGATAAAATGGATACAAGATTAGCGTTAATGACTGGTTGCGATTATCCTATTCCAGAGTGTCAATTGACATTGCATCAACCCACAATAAAAGAGATAGGGTTAATTGGAGAAAATGATTTTTTTACAGGCTCACAGTGCTTATCTATTTATAAAAGTATGTTCGTCACAGAGGACAAAAGTGCTTTAGACGATATAAATAATTTTCAAATATTTATGACAGTAATGAGGGATAAAGAATCTATGGAAAAAAAACATAGCGTCCTTCAAGTCTTAACTTTGTTTTTTCCTAAATATGACAAAGTTTTGTTTACTCCGCAATCATTGCTTTTTCAAAGTAAAGAGGGAAATGTGGTTATTGATGAAAATAATTTTGATTTTCTTCAAGCAGCAATTCGAGAGGTTACATGCTCCAAAAGTGGACCAATGGACCAACAGGCTTTTAACCCAGCAAATGATAAAGCCAGAGAAATTGCAGAGAAGTTAATGAGGGGGAGACAAAGGGTTGCGGCCCAGAATGGTTCCGCAAACACGAGTATATTTAGTTTATATCTTTCTATTCTATCTATTGGATTACCAATGCCTGTAACAGACTTGGTAAACTGTACAATGTTTCAATTATATGATCTCATGGAGAGATATTCACTATATATGAATTGGGATTTAGATGTGCGGACTCGTTTAGCGGGTGGCAAACCTGATTCTCAACCAGACAATTGGATGAAAAATATTCATCAATATTAAAAGGAGGAAAATGCACTATGAAATTTGGTGTTCGTGAAATTTGTGATGTTGTTTTAAGAGCAAAATCTGCACAAAAGATCGGAAATAAAATTTTCTATAAAAATGAACCTGTAATTTATTTCGATACATTGAAGACCTCCAGTATGGAAGGTGCAGCTACCACTGTATATGCACAAGGTGGTCGTGGTAATGCTCGTTTAGTAGCATGGGAAGGTGAGCGTACTGTAACATTCACCATGGAAGATGCTTTAATTTCTCCAGAAGGATTCATGATTCTATCTGGTGCAGGACTTATTGAAGCTACTGATGGAAAGCCAATCTATCAGCATGTTACTGAAACAGTAGATAAAGGTGAAGTTTCTGTTAATGAAAAAGAGATGACAATTAAGATTTCTCAGAAACCTTATTTTGGAACTCAGCCTGCAGATGGTGAGTTTGAAGCAGCAAAAGAGGAAATGGCTTATGTAATGCTTATGAAAGATGGTGAAATCGTTTCTGAGCCTTATATTCCAGTACATGAAAATGTTACAATTGGAGCAGATGGAAGCTATACAATTAGAGTTGCAACTCATCCTACTTATGCAGAATTAACAAAAGCTGAAAAAGAAGAATTCCATAAGACTGGTATTACACCAGCTTCTCATACAGATTATAATATTAAATCTGATTTCCCAGAGTTTGATAGTGTTCTTGTTGATTACTATGTAGAACGTAAAGGAAATGCTAAACAGATTGAAATTACTGCTGATAAATTTGGTGGTAACTATTATCTTGAAGCTTCTACTTTATTCCGTGATCAAAACGGAGTAGATATGCCAGCTGAATTTATTATTCCAAACTGCAAAATTCAGTCTAACTTTACATTCACTATGGCTTCTTCTGGAGACCCAAGTACATTTACATTTACTATGGATGCATTCCCAGATTATACAAGATTTGACCATAGCAAGAAAGTTATGGCAGCTATTCAGATTATTGAGGATGCAGGTTCTCAAGATATTCATCGTCATAGTACAGAGCATGAGGATGCACATAACTTATTAACATTTTAATTTATAGGGGAAATATAGGAAACTATATTTCCCCTTATTTTGCGTTAAAGGAGAAAAAATGTTAGATTTTAAAAGAAACATAAATAGAGTTTATAAAAATAGAGAGCCGTTTTGGGGAAAATATGTTGAATTAAATAGTGTCGAAGTTCCAAGCTTAGATGCGATTCAACAATATCAGCTGTCTAAAATTCAAATGTTTCAACAGCAAGCCACTCAAAGAGCTGCTAATAAATATGCAAATATTAATGCTTTATTTAAATCAGGTGCAATTAACTCACTTCCATCTGAATATAGCCAAGATGAAAATCAAACTTTAGATAAAGTTATTACTAAATTAGTTACTTTATTAAATTCAACTTATAGTGGAAAAAATAAAGATGGTTCTTTTAACTATGAAAGGCTTAATAATCAATTAAGTGCATTGAGACAAGCTATTGAATCTACTAATAGTGCTTTAACTGGGGCAGGTGCAGATGGGATACCATCTCAATATTTAGATAGAATTGATGAAGCTATTTCTGCTTGCGGAATGGGAGATTTAAGTAAAGAGACTTTATCTACTTGGTTTAAACAATTAAATTTATTTAAAGGTAATTTAGTAGAAGATTTAGGTGTTGAATGGTTAAAAGCTCAAAAGATTCCTAATATTACAACTTTAAACACAGGTTCTTTGAACTTACAAGGAGAAGTATCTCAAGGTCGTCATAGAGGACAGTTAATTCAAGACTTAATGATGTTAGATGTTTCTATTCCAAATATAGAAAATATTCCTATCACATATAAGCCAGCAGGTAGTGATGCATATATTAATTCAACAATTAGTCAATTATTAGCTGATATGGCTTCGGCTTCTGGCGGTTCTAAACAAATTATTATTACTGATGAAGGATATGATACTTTATTAAGTTTATCTGCATTAAATATTCAAGCTAAAGCTGGTTTAAACCAAAAGCCTTGGAATGAAAATAAAAATACAAGTGTTTCTATTAGTGAATTTGATGCATCAGATGGGCTTGCTGTTTCTGCATATAAGACTTTTGAATTATTACATGAATTAGATCAAGATATTCATAATGCAAATGAAGATTGGGTTAAAACCAGTAGTAATGATTATAATATGTTAGCTGATTATGGTTTAGCATCATGTCTTTTTAAAATTTTACATCTTGAAGAACAAGGGAACCAATATCTATTAACTCCAGATGGTTTTGTTACATATACTGAAAGAATGGCTAAGTTAATGGAAAACCGAAAATCAAGAGTCCATATTAAAGGTAGGGTTACTGTAGATAGTAATACTCTTAATAATCAATATACTGTTGGTATGACTAATATAAACTAATATTTGACAAAACTAAAAAAATATGTTATATTTTATATAAAGAAGAGTTTTAAGGAGGCTATGTAGATGGCAAAAATTGGTTTTACTAAACTTTCATTAAAAAGAAAAAATGAAGTAAAAACTATTACTATAAATAATAATCAAATTGAAATTAAACAGTATTTACCTGTTAATGAAAAATTAGATTTAATTGCAAGAGTAATTAATGGAGCACATGACCAAAATAATTTTCCTAACCCAATTAAGATTGAAGTAATTGGTACATTAGAGATGATTATGGCATATACTAATATTTCTTTTACTGAAAAGCAAAAAGAAGATATTCCTAAGTTATATGACCTTTTAGAAGAGAATGGTATTATTAAAGATATTATTTCTCAAATTCCAGAAGATGAATATAATTTTATTATTGATGGAATTAATAAAACTGTAGATGCAGTTTATGCATATAATAATTCTGTTTTAGGCATTTTAGAATCAGTATCTCAAGATTATTCTAATTTAGATTTTGATATAGAAAAAATTCAACAAGCAATATCTAATCCAGAGAATCTTGAGCTCTTAAAGGATGTATTAACCAAACTTGGATAATATAATTATTTTATTTTATAAGAAAAATAGAGTTAAAAGGAAGAGAGTTAAAATTAACTCTCTTCCTTTTTTTTATTTTGCAAAATAAAAAAATATACTTTATTTTTGGAGAGAAAGGAGAAAATGCTTAAATGGCTAAACAATTAAATGTAAATTTAGCTTTCACTGCGGATACGAGTAATGCTAAATCTCAAATACAAGATTTACAAAATCAATTAAAAAAGATAAGTTCTGGCATTGGTACTGGTACACCATTACCTATCACAAAAGAAATTCAAGAAGCCAGAATCGCCGCAGATGAATTAAAAGTTCATTTAGAAAAAGCTATAAATACAAAAACTGGAACATTAGATTTTACTAAATTAAATCAATCAATCCAGCAAAGCGGGACAAGTTTACAGGCTTATGGACAAAAATTACAATCTTTAGGTCCAGAAGGTCAGCAAGCTTTTTCTTCATTAGCTAAAGCAATAGCAAATTCTGAAATTCCTTTAAAACGGTCAAGTGCATTATTAGATGAATTTGCAACAACCATGAAGAATACAATAAGATGGCAATTATCTTCAAGTATGATGCATGGTTTTGTAGAATCAATTCAATCTGCATATAATTATGCACAAAGTTTAGATCGTTCTTTAACTGATATACAAATTGTAACTGGAAATAGTTCCAGCTATATGGCTGATTTTGCTAATAAGGCAAATGCAGCTGCACAATCATTAAGTACAACAACAAAAACATATTCTGATGCATCTTTAATCTTTTTCCAACAAGGTTTAAATGAAGAAGATGTATTGCAGAGAACAGATACAACTATCAAAATGGCGCAAGCTACTGGAGATACCGTTGATCAAGTATCTTCATATATGACAGCAATTTGGAATAACTTTTATGATGGTTCAGAATCTCTTGAACATTATGCAGATGTTATTACTAAATTAGGTGCAGCAACCGCATCAAGTAGTTCAGAAATTGCTGAAGGTATTCAACAGTTTGCTGGTATTGGTAAAACAATTGGTTTAAGTTATGATTATGCAACTGCTGCATTAACCACCTTAACAGCTAATACAAGACAGTCAGCAACTGAAATTGGTAATTCTTTAAAAACTATTTTCTCTCGTTTTCAAGGTTTGAAATTAGGAGATACTCTTGAAGATGGAGTAGATTTAAATAAATATTCTAATGCATTAAAGAAAATTGGCGTTGATATCATTGATGTTAATGGTGAAATGAAGGATATGGATACTATCCTTGATGAAACTGCAGGTCGCTGGGATGGATTAACAAGAGCACAAAAAATGGCTTTTGCGGAGACTGCCGCAGGTACTATGCAGTATACAAAGCTTATATCTTTAATGGATAATTGGGATGATATGAAACAAAATCTTGGATTTGCTGAGGCAGCAGATGGAACTCTTGAGGAACAGGCTGAGATTTATGCAGATTCTTGGGAAGGTGCAAAAAAAAGAGTCCGTGCCGCATGGGAAGAAATCTATAATGATTTATTAGATGAAAATGCATTTAAAGGAGCTTTAAATGGATTAACTTCTATTCTTAATTTAGTAGATCAAATAGTAGATAGCGCTGGTGGATTAAAAGGAGTATTAAGCGGATTAAGTTCTATTTTAATAGGTGTTTTTCAAAAACAATTAAGCGAAGGCCTTTCTAATGTTATTTATAGTCTAAATATGGCAACTAAAATTGGAAAAGAAAAACAAGAACAAAATAGAAGTCAATTTTTACAAGATTCTGCAAGAACAATGGCTGGATATAATACTGACGCTGAAATGGGTACTATGACTCAAGAAGGTCAGATGAGAGTTCAAGTTTTCCAAGATGAACTTAATTTAAAAGATCAATTAATTCAAAAATCTCAAGAAATGAGTGAAGTTGAAAAGCTTGTAACTCAAGAACTATTGGATCAACAAGGTGCTTTAGGTCAAATAGCGATTGCAAAGAAAAAAGAAGCAGATGCTGTAAAAGAAAAAAGATCTAATGCAAATGATGCTTTAATGGAAAGAGCTTATCAAAGAGAGATTAAGGAATCTTCTCAGCCAGCTCGAAAAGATGCAAATGAAAATGACATTCCAAAATTTACAGTTAACCCAGATGAAATTATTTCACAGAAAAAGGCTTTAGAAGAAGATGTTGTAGTAATTAATCAATTAGATGCTGCAATGGCTAAATTAAGAAATGGACAGCAATTAACAGATAAAGAATTTCAGGATTTAGATGGTTCTCTTAAAAAATTATCTCAATCAGCTAAAGACACTGAAACAAGCCAAACTGGAGTTCATGAAGCTTTAAGAGAAGCAGGAAAAGAAATGACTGATTTAGGAGATAAAGCTGATTTAACTTCTGAAAAATTAACTAAAATTAAAGCTGCTATTAAGAATGACGTTGAAGGCGGAACTGGTAATTTAGCATCATTAACAGGTGCTACTGGAGAAATTGAAAATGATCAAGCAGCAAGAAATTATGTTAATACTCTACATGAAACAGTTATAGCTACTAATGAAGCTAATCAAGCAAATGAAAACTATAGAGCAGGAGTAGAAAGAACAGAAGAAACTTTAAATAGAAGCGGAAATAGTAATTTAAAATGGTCTGATGGATTAGTTAAAGCTGCTCAAGGAGTAACTTCATTAATGTTTGCTTTTAACTCTTTATCATCAATTATTGATACTGTAAAAGATCCTGATATGTCAGCTTGGGAAAAAACTACAAGTATTATGATGTCATTATCAATGGCAATACCTTCTATTGTTATGGGATTTACAGTTTTAAAAGAGGCTCATTTAAAAACAACCGCAGTAACTATTGCTCACAATATAGCTGAATCTGCATTAGGAAAAACTTTAGCTTTAATGTTAGTAAAAATAGGTCTTACTGTGACTGGACATTTAGCTCAAGCAAGAGCTTTAAATGCAGCAACTGTTGCTCAAGTAGGTTTAAATGCAGCAATGAGTGCTAATCCTATAGGTGCAATTATTGCAGGTTTAATGATTTTAGTAGGTGCATTAGCAGCAGTAACGGCGGGTGTTTATGCTTTTATAAAAGCATCTCAAGGAGATACATCTTTAGAAGATAATTTAGCAAAAACTAAAAAAGAGGTTGATAGCTTTAATTCTGCATTAAAAGATGCTAAGACAAAAGCTTCTGAAATTGAATCTGATTTTGATAAATATACTACTGTTACGGATGCTCTCGCTAATTGTACTCAAGGAACAGAAGAATGGGCAACTCAGATGTCTGCGGTTCAAGAATCCGTTAATGACTTAATAGCAAAATATCCTACTTTAGCTAAATACCTCCAATATGATAAAAATGGAACACCATCTATTTCTCAAGAAGGTTTTGATAAGGTTAAAGAGGAACAAGAAAAAAATCAATTAGCTGTTCAAGGCGCACAGTATCAAGCAAAAATTAGAGAAAGCAACAATCAAAATGCAGTAACTAAAGATACTAATAGTGAAATACAAGAAAAAGCTGATGAAGCAAAAACTGCTCTTGACAATACTAAACAAGACCTTATTGATAATCTTCTTAATCAATATGGCGATTTATTTAGTGCAGATGAAATTTCATCTATTCTTGAAGATGCTTTTACTAAAGGTATTGATAGTGAGACTGTTAAATCTGCAGTTGAACAAGCTGTATTATTAAAAATGGCTCAAGATAAAGGCATTAATAATGATACAGATATGTTTTATAAAGATAGCAAAGCCAGTTCACAAGAGAAAAAAGATTATATTCGAGAGAATGGTGGATATGCACAAGAAGCTTCAAATGGCTTTTTGGGTATTGGTAAACATGAGGCTACAGATGGAACAGAGGAATTTAATGATGATTTTAATTCCAGAATGTCAAGTATATTAAATACCTTGGATTCTTCTGTTTCTCAATATGCTGAATCAAATCAAAATTATGTAGATGCAAATTCAAAATTAACAAATGCTGAAAATGATTTAACATCTGCCCAAAATGATGCTAAAGCTCAACAAACTCAATATAATCAAGCTATGGCAGCCCAATTATTGGCAAATTCAGAGTATGTCCAAAAAATGTCTGATAGTTCTCAATTTCTTTCCAGAGCAGGAGAACAATATGGCGATTTTGTTAAAGAAAAAATTGAAGAAGCTTCTAATAATTATGATGATAATTATCAACAATATTTAAAAGATTATTTGCAGTCAGTTAAAGGTATTGACGGAGTAATTTCTGAAATTAAAAAAGATAAAGAAGGAAATATTTCCAGTTATAAAGTTAATGGTGAAGAACAAAAAGAAACTGTAAATAAACAAGATATTATTGATTTTGAAGGTAGTAAGGCCGCAGTAGAAGATTTTAGTAATGATATGGAGAATAACTTCATACAGTCATTAGAAGATTCAGGTAATGCAGTTCAGGCTTTTGCGAAAAAAGCTTCTGATTCTATTACTGATGCTCAAAGTCGTCAAGTAAATGATGCGGTTCAATCTTTTGGAATAAATCAAAATCTTTCGGATATTTCATATTCTCAGAATCAAGCTTTAAAAGATAGTGGTATTACTCCTAATGCAATTTCACAAGGTACAATTACAGCAGAAGATTTAGGTATCACAGATGAAATGGCTCAAAACCTTGGTCATGAAAGTGCAGATGAGTATGTTAAGGCTTTTGGAGAAAGCCTTGAAGAAAATAATCAGGCTTTTGATGCAATAAATAAAATAGATGGATTTAAAGATTTATCTGAAAATATTAAAGACCAAATGTCTACTGGATTAGCATCTGGTGTTGAAGATATTATTGATAAAATGGAACTTGGTCCATTAGGAGAGCAAAGCGGACTTATTTTTATGTCTGGTCTTCAATCTGCTTTAGGAGATGCTGATGCAGATAAGATTAAAGATGGATTACAAGCTATTTTAGATACTGACTGGACTGATAATGAATCCATAAGTAATCTTTCTTCAGCTTTATCTAATTTAGGTATTACAGTTGATACGACTTCAGATGCTTGGCAAGGCTTTGAGGCGGCAATGCGAGCTTCATATGGGACAATGATAGATATGTCCAGTGTTGCTGCCAATTTTGATCAATTATCCAGTTTACAAGACGCTAAAGCCGGAGAAACTGTTAAAACAGATGATATAGCTCCATTGTTACAAATGTTCCCACAGTTGTCAAATTATTTAATAGATGTAGATGATAAAACAAAAGCTTGGACAGCAGATTTTGACTCTATTCAAGGAATGGATTTATCCAGTATTATTGGACAAATGCAAACTTTGGCATCTTGGCAACAAGCTGTATCTAATCCAGCAGATGGCGGATTAAATCTTAAAGATTTATTAGGAGATGTAGATACAGAGAGTCTTGATTCAATGAAACAAGGCCTTGATAGTATCATGCAAGATACTAATGCTACAAATCTTTGTAGTCAATTAGGTTATTCTAAAGAAGCTCTTGATAATTTATGTCAAAATGGTACTCAAGAAGAATTGCAACAATTATATGACACTCTTAATAATTTTATGGGCGCAAATTATGATGTATCAGGATTGGCAGAAAAATTAGCAAGTACAGCTGAAACGACTCAAGAACTTCAAGAGATGTGGGATAATGGTTCTCTTGGAGATAATGTTGATGCTTTTAATAAAAAGTTTGAAGAATTACAAAATACAGTTGATTCAGATGTAGATACTGATGCTTTAGATAACTTAGCAGACCATTTACAAGAAAATTGTGATCAAGTAGATGATTTAAGTGATTCATTAAAAGATAATGAAAAACAAGCCAGAAGAACCGCTGAAGCTATTCTCCGTTATGATAGTGCAGTTGAAGATGTTACTGAGAATTATGATGACTGGATGGATGCTTTAAATGCAGGTGATTTACAAGAACAGGCTGAAGTTGGTGAAGAATTAGCTAATATCTATGGCGATATGTTTGATATTGACGGAAGTTCATTATCAGATGCCTTCTTAACCAGTGCGGATAATCTCGAGTTATTAAAAGAAGCTGCTAATGGTTCAGAAGAAGCTTATGCTGAATTACAAGACCGTATGCAACAAGATATTGAAGCCCAATTAAGCCTTGATGATACAAATTTCTTCGATGAAAAAGCTGCTGTTGAAGCGGCTATGGATGCGATGAATTTTGAAGACATTGAAGTTGGAGCTTCTCTTGACACTGGAAACTTTTATGGCCAGTTGGAAGATTTAGTAAATTCAGCTGGTATGACTGCTCAACAAGCAACAGACTATTTAGCTTCAATGGGTATTGATGCTGAATTGGAAACTGTTCAGAAGAAAGAGCCTGTCCAAAAGACAGTAAATTCTTTAATTCCAAATATTACTTATCAATCTGCCACAGAGCCAGTTGTAGCAGGAGATGGAAAAGTTAGTAATCAAACTATTCAAGTACCGTCTATTACATATAGTGCTCAACCTCAAGCAATAGAAGATACCAACGCGGCGGGTGGTTTTTCTTTAAAAGTAAAATCTGCTAATAAAGCGTCTGGTGGTGGTTTTAAATATAAAAACTCTTCTAATGGAGGTGGCTCTCGAGGAAGCGGCGGCGGTGGAGGCCATGGTGGAAGAGGTCGTGGCGGCGGTGGCCGTGGAGGAAGAGGCGGCGGTGGAAGACCTGCCCGCAATAATTCCGAGCAAACCAAAAAGAATAAAGATGAAATCGAACGTTATCATACTATTAGTAAGCAACTCGAGTCTTTAACTAAACAATATGATAAAATTTCAAAAGCAAAAGATAGAGCTTATGGAACTTCTAAAGTTAAGTTAATGGATCAAGAAATAGCTAAACAAAAACAAATTATTGCAAAGCAAAAAGAATATCTAAAAGCTGCAAAAAAGAATTTAGCGATAGATAAAAAACGACTTCAAAAAGGAAAAACTAAATATACTGATTCAAATGGAAAACAACAGACCGTTGCTTCTGGAGCTCAAAATTATCTTGGTAAGAGCGCTTTATTCGATAAGGATGGTAATATTACTAATTATGAAGAATTAATGAAAGCTGCTATAAAAAAATATAATGATGCAGTTAAAGAATTTAATCAACATACCACAGATGATGAGGCTGCAAAGGCTCGATTTGAAGCTGCTAAACAACAATATGAAGGTTTTACAGGTTGGTTAAAACAATATGAAGAAACTAATGAACTAATCGCTGATAAGGCTCAAGATGTTATTGATGCTGAAAATGAATTATATGACCAAAGATTTGAAAAAACTCAATATATTATGGAGATTAAAATTGAGGTTAATGATAAAAAACTTGAATATCTTGAATACTTATTAGATAAAGTCGATGATAGTGCGCATGATGCGGCAGAAGCTATAAAACTTCTTGGTGACACAGCTCAAAATGCAATTAATGAAAAGAAGATTAATCTTCAAGGCTTAAATGATATGTTTAATAACGGTAATCACAAGAATCTTGAAGGCAAAGGCGATTTAGCGAAAAAGATGGCTGCAGGTGATAAAAAGACTATTGCTTTATTATCAAAAGAAAATTTCTCTGATGACGAGATGAAACAGATTCAAGATGTAATGTCTAATCTTTTGGATATAAATAAAAAGCTTCGTGAAGCAAGAGATCAAGTGTTTGAAAAAATGGATGATGCTTTTGAAGATGGTATTGATAAAATGGATCGTATCATTGACAGACAAAAACATATTCAAACAATGACAGAATCTTATGGAAATATTGTCGATATTGTTGGTAAAAAATCTCTTGGTATTACATCTCAAATGATGAAAACTTATAATGCTAATAAAGTAAAACAAGCTACAGATTTATTGGCTGAGAGTAAAACTAAGGTAGATTCAATTCAACAACAAATAGATGCTGCAGATGCTGCAAGGAAAAAAGCTATAGCAGCAGGTCGTACAGAAGACGTTAAAAAGTGGGATGAATCTATCAAAAATATGGAAGATGAATTGCGAGATGCTCAAGAAGATTTTATGTCTAATTGGGAAGACGCTTTACAAGCAGCCAGAGATGCATTTGATAATAATGTTGATAATATGGTTGATGATTTTTCAACTAAAGTTGGTGGATTAACAGGTAGCATTGCCGCCCTTCAAGAAAAATGGGATCAAAGTAAAACTCTTGAAGAAGAGTATGTTCCTCAATATGAAAAGATTTATCAATTAACTAAATTAACTCGTGATATTAATAAGTCTATTGATGAAACAAAAAATGTCAAAGCCAAAAGAGAATTAGCTTCACTACAAGAAGAAATTAATGGACTACAAGCTGATAGTAAAAAGATGAGTGAATATGACCTCGAATATTTACAAAAACGTTATGAATTAAAGATTGCGGAAATGGCATTAGAGGATGCTCAAAATGCTAAGTCACAAGTCCGCATGACTAAAGATTCAGAAGGTAATTTCAGTTATGTATACACCGCAGATGAACAACAAGTAGCAGAAGCAGAACAGTCATATGAAGATAAGCTCCATGAAATGCAACAAATGAATGCAGAATATATTAATACTTTGCAGGAAAATATGATAAAGATGGAGCAAGAGCAAGCTGAAAAGATTGCTGAATTATCTGAATTATATGAAGTTGGTTCTAAAGAATACCAAGATGCTTTATCTAATTTACAAAAATATTATGGAAAACAGCTGAATTATTATGGTGAACAAATGAATAACGTTTTATCTAATAATACTACTTTGTATGAAAATGATGTAAAACGTTATGGTGAATTAACTGATAATAAGGCTATGGCAGATGAAAAATACATTGGTGATTTTAGTCAAACTCAGTTATCTGTTGCTACTGGATATGAAAATATGGAAGACCTTCAGGATAACTGGAATAAAGCGGCTGATGATATGTATAAGCAAGTCGGTCAAGCTGCAAATGATTATGCTGCTCAAAATGAGCTTGCTATGGAAGCAGCTGGTACAACAATGGATGACTATGCTAATACAATGAGTACTGATGTTGCTCAGATGACTACTGATTCAGATAATCTACGAGGCGAAATGGATGATACCGCAGAACAGATTAATACTGATTTTAATACTGTAGTAGATTCTGTTAAAGCATTTGAAGAACAATATAGTGATTCTATTGAAGCAATTGTTAAATCAAATGAAGAATTGTACGAATCTTTCTTAAAAGTGGTTCAAGCTCATTCTAAATTTCAAGCTGTTACAAGCGATAATAATAAGGGCTCTGATGGAGATACTGGTGGAGGCAATAAAGACAATACTCCAAAACCGCCGAAGCAAAAGAAGAAAAAAGACAATTCAGATAAAGCTGAAGGTGTAGCTGCAGCAATTTGGCTTTGGGGAGATCATTCTGGATGGGGTGATGATCCAGAGAGAGCCAGAAAACTTAAAGAAAAAGGTGTAACTGCGGCACAAGCTATTATTAATGCAAAAGCTCAAAATGGACAGCTATATGCTAAATATTGTAATAGAATGGATGAAGTAAGAAATAAATATAGTTATGGAAAATTTGATACTGGTGGATATACAGGTGATTGGAGCGGTGAAGGTCGTTTTGCTATGTTGCATCAAAAAGAAATTGTTCTTAATAAAGATGACACTGAGAACTTCTTAAAAACTGTAGATATAGTTCGTCAGATTTCAGATATGATTGACTTAAATGCAATGAGTGCAAGTGGAGGTTTAGGTTCTTTATTTGCCGCATCAGTAAATAAAGATAATGGTGTTCTTGAACAAAATGTTCATATTACCGCAGAATTTCCAAATGCAACTAATAAAGATGAAATTCTTTCAGCCTTTGATAATGTTGTTAATCTTGCTTCTCAATATGCAAATCGTAAACGTTAATTTGTTTTTTAGGGATGAATCATTTGATTCATCCCTATTTTTTATTTTGGGCAATTAAAAACACTTGACCCAGATAAAATTTTATGTTATAATAGAAATTGGAGAGAAAGGAGTTAAATATGGCAACAGAGAATGGAAATCAAGCTACTATAGATGATAACATTAAGAAATTATTTGATGCTATGGATATTATAGCAGCTCAGAAAATTAAAAATTTACAGTTTGATAAAACTGTAAAATGCTCCATTACTGATGACTCAAAAAGTGAGCAAGGTGAATATACTGTTACCGATGGTTCATCTACATTTAAAGCGTATTCTGAATCAACGAAATACAGTAATGGTGCCTCTGTTTATGTCAATATTCCTAATGGAGATTATAATAATAAGAAGTTAATTACTGGGCGTTATGATCAAGATAGAAAAGATTATAATACTAATGACCCAGAAAAAAGTTATATAGATATTACACAAAATTTAATTTCCAGCTCTATTGGAGAAACTGGTATTGTTGCCAATGGAGACAAAACTCAAATAACTATTTGGGATAGTGGAGATAATTTTAATAAAAAATTAGAAGAAGAAAAAGATGATACCAAAAAAGATGAAGGTATTAAATATAAAGCATATAAGAAAATGCTCATTAAAGCTAAGTTTAAAAACTATTTATCTACAAGAAATGTTATTCTTGGTAATTATGGTATTAGAATAGATATTCTTGGCGAAAAGAAAAATACCGCAGAACAAACAGTCGAAGATTGGTATATGTTTAAATTGGATTCTTCAAGCATGATTGGAGACCCATATAAATTTGAAGTAGGTTTTGAACAGAAACTTTTATTTGATTTAGATCCTGATGTAAATATTACTCGTGTTAGAGTAGTTCTTTATCAGGATAAAAACTTTTATGATAAAAGTAAAAACTTATTAGTTCCTTCTAATTTTGACGATATTTTTGTTTCAGAGCCTTTTGTTAGCTTTGGTTATTCTTTAGAAGACTTTACTGAAGACACTGTTTTATTATATACTTTTGATTCAAAAAAGTATGCAGAACATTTAACTCCAGAAACTAAAGAGGCTTTAGCAAAACAAAGTGAAATTGAACATCAAAAAGATAGCACTAAAAAAGCTTTTACAGTAGAAGATTTAGACAAGACGGAATTATATACTGAACAATTAAATAAATTAAATAAAAAGAAAATTATTCTTAGATGGGTTCATGAAACAACTGGTGAAGATGAAAAAACAAGAAGTTTTGAATCTGTTGCACAGGCAGAAGATATTCCAACAGGAGCAATAATTCATTGGTATAAATATGATTTAACTCAAGGCGTAACCGATAAAATAGCGGGTGCTTTTTGGGTTGAAATGGTAGAACAAAAAAATAAATTTGAATTAGAATATTCTCCTAATCCTAAAAAATCTTTTGAGATGTTTAGGGTTGTTGTAGAATGCATGTCAAGAGAATATGTTAATAATTATTTAATAGCTAATGATGAAGATATTCTTGAAATTGAAAATAAACCAGAAGATAAACGAACTGATGAAGAAAAAGAAAAATTAGATAATTTAAAAAATTCTTATTTAGAAAAAATCCATGATTATATTAGTAAAGATTTAAAATTTGAAAATGAGAATATGGTTCCAGATGAAAATACAATAGATTTAATTAAAGGTCTTACTATTACTTGCGATGATAGTGAAGGTGGATATAATGGAGTCTATCGTATTTATAATGATTCTGGTCAGATTATGAGTTCTTCTGAAGCTCATAAATCAAGAATATTAACTGCTAAATATACATCTATTGTGTCAGGTGTTGCGGAGCTCGATACCGCAGAAAAAATTACTTGGTCAATTCCTTTAGAGAATACAATGATTTATCGTCCAACAGAAAATACTGATTATAGTTTTTATGATAAAGTTGGAAACGTCACACAAGAGGATTGGAATAAAAAAACAGTTGATTATTTCACATACTCGAACATCACTAAAAAATATACAAAAGTAACTAATTGGGACGAGCGAGAAGTTTATTATCAAAAGAATAGAACTCAAGTTGATATTAAAGATGGCTATTTTCAAATTACTCGTTATGGAGTTAAACCAAATAAGGCCGCAGGTACAGAAGAAGCGGATTCAACACAGCAATATTTTAGAATAAAAGAATATTATACCCAGTCCGCAATTAATAATACTGTATATTGTACTATTACAAAAAATAATAGAACCTATACAGCAGAATTTTCAATGGTATTTGGACCTGTTGGAACAAATGGAACAGATTTTACCTTTACTCTTGAATTTGATAATAAACAACCTGCTATTACCAGTACAGAAGATAGCGTAACTATTATTCCAAAAGTGTATGATTATCAGAACAAAGATGTAACTGAAAAATATATTAGCAAAATATCTTATAAATGGTATAGTTTTAATGGTGATTATTATGAAGCAAATAAAAAGAATGCTATTGAAATTGGCGAAAAAGATGAAAAAACTGGTGCGGTTACATTAATTTTAAATAGTCATAATATGAATGATTTGAATTATTTTATCTTACAGGGTAAAGTTTCAAATGCCGTTAATATTCAAAATTTGAAGAAATATGATAATTCAGATAATAAAGATAAAACTGTCGATGGAAAAGTTGAAGTGGATAAATTAGTTGAAAATACTGGTGGTAATAAAAAAGGTGTAGATATTTCTTTATACACATATTTACCAATTCCAATTAGAAGAACAGATGAATATACTACATTTGATGGAGCTACAAGAGTTTCTTATAATACATCAGGGGTTGACCCGCAATATTATAAAGACCCATATGTAGTATATCATTATGCTAATAAAAAAACTTCATCTGTAGATAATATTAATTGGATGATGTCTTTTGGAAAAGATACCAGAAGTTCTACTACTGGAGCGACTAATTTAAAATATTATCCTACACTTGATTCTGACCATAAACTTATTCCACCTTCTATGTTTTTACAAGATAATGGAAAAGAAGTTTCTGTTCTTGGTTTTTCTTTTGGTAGCTCAGGCATCCAATTAGAATGGATTCAACCATTATATATTTATCAGAATGTTTTTTCTTCAAGTTTGTTAAATTCTTGGGATGGAAGTTTGACTTTCGATGAAGAAAATGGTACAATATTATCAACGATGATGGGAGCAGGAAAAAAGGATTCTCAAAATCGTTTTAACGGTGTTTTAATGGGAGATTTATCTCCAGCTTTTGAAACTGAAGAAGGCGTAAAAGCATTATCAGACTATTATAATGGAATTGGACTATATGGTTTTAATGCAGGCCAAAAAAGTTTTGGATTAAATATTAATGGACGTGCATTTTTTGGTAAATCTGGAAAAGGTCAAATTTTAATTGATGGTAATTCAGGCACTATTCAAAGCCAACATTTTTTAGCATCAATGAAAAAATTCTATAATGATGAAGAAGACGAACCTACAGATGTTAAAAAGGCTGGTATGAGAATTGACCTTGATAATGGTATTCTTGAAACATATGGTTTAAATTCTACTTCTATGATTAAAATAGATCCATCTGCAGGCGGAAAAGATGGACAAGAAGGTAACGGAGCTTATTTTGTAGTACGCAGTTCCGCAGGAGATAATTCAGATTCAACAGATGAGTTTGATGAAGATACAGAAAAAATAAATAAAAAGGGTACAGAAATTTTTTATGCAGGTAAGAAGAAATATTTTCTTCAATCTCATAATTATAGAAAGAAAACAATATCTGTACCTGCTGAAAAAACAAATGCGGAAGATAATGATTTTCCTGAAGAAATAGTTGAATATGGTAGAGGTATAAATTTTGATTTAATGAAAGGTAAATTAAATGCTTTTAATTTTACCCTTACTGCAACGGATGCTTCTACTGGAGCCTATGTTAAATTAAATAGTGAAAATACAAATAGTGGAAATCCTTATTTTGTAATTCATGGTGTTAAAAAGGATGATTCTGGAAATGTAACTCACGTTAATAATTTATTATATTTTAGTAATAAAATTCAAAGAATGCGCTCTTTAGATTATAATACACATGATGAAACTGGTACGGAAATTAATTTAACAAATGGTAAAATTACTTCTTATGATTTCAATTTAAAAGCTGTCAGAAAAAATCAAGGTATTCAAATGAGTAGTAGTGGAAAACCATTTTTACTCATTAAAGCCAGAGAAGATCCAGATGATGAAACCTCTGCATCAAGAACCTTAGTATATATTACAAATACAAAAAGTGCAGATAATAAAGCCCAGTTTTATTTACAATCAAAAAATTATAGCTCTAAAGTTGGTTCAGAGGCTGGAGTAAGAATTGATTTAGGTAATAATAAAATTACAGCATATAATTTTAATATTACTGCTTATCATCCTTATACCGATAAGGACGGAAAACCTCAAAGATATACATTAAAAATTAATAGTAATGAACCTACAATTCCTTTTCAAGTAGGTACAAGATTTAAAGTTCACTGGGATGGAAAAGTAGAGGCTGATTATATAGAAGCAAACAGTGGTAGAATCGCTGGTTGGTATCTTATCAGTCAAACAGGCTTTGATAGGGGTATATATAGTTATGATCCAACTGATCCAAATGGACACGGAGTTCAATTATTAGCTAAAGGCGAAATTAGAGTTGGACATATTACAACCAGTACTGTAGATTATTATATGGTTTTAGATCCTAAAACAAATACTTTTAAAAGACAAAATAATAAACCTAATAAGTTTGAGGAATTAGAAAAAAAAGGTCAGGCTTATGCTGTTTATAAACAACTTGAAAATGATAAAACAGGTTTTGTTGTAACCAGTGCTGGACAAGTTACTGCTAATGGAGCTCAATTAAATTCAGCTAATATTATAAAAGCTACATTGACAAATTGTAAAATTCAATCTGCTGATGTAGGAATTTTAATTGGAGGTTCTATTACTGGAGCTACTATTAATGGTAGTACAATTTCTGGTGGAACCATTAAAGGTGCTACGATTTCTGCTGGTAAAATTACTGGTGGTAGTATTGATGGTGCTACTATTACAGCTAAAGGAATGATTACTTGCGGCGGTTTAACAGTTAGTGGTAAGTCTTATATAAATAAACCTATTACGTTTCAACCTGTAGATATAAAATCTGGAGCTGTTCGTTCTGTTATAAATAGTACAAGTGGTTTTAAAACTCCTGCCACAACAACAGGAAGTGGAGGCGGAGGCGGAACTGGTGGAAGAGTAACTGTAGGAGGCTCAATAACTGATTCAACTGGAAAAGCTTGTAATTATAATTTATATGTAGATTTATCCAGTGCCCCTTCTCATACTCATAGTATTCCAGCAATGACTTGTGAAAGAACTGGTGGAACGGATGGTATTACATCTTTTCATCATATTACCTTAAAAATGGATGTATTAGCTGCAGAATTAACTCAAAGTTCTGACGACTAAAAGGAGATAAAATAAAATGACTAAAATCTTTACTAATAAAGAAATTTATAATTTTTATTTTTTAATAAATGAAAATATTATTAATGAGAATATAACATTGCCAATTAAAGTAAATTTTGCGATTCAAAAAAATTTTACTTTATTATTAAAATTAAGTGAAGAAATTGAACAAGTAAAACAAAAAATTTGTGCTCAAAATGGAAATTATGTACCGGAAGAAAATTCTTTTAAAATAGATAAAGATAAAATTGAATCAACTCAGCAACAATTAGATGATTTAATGGAAATTAAGCAAGAAGTAAAAATCCATACTATTAAATTAGAGGATTTAGAAAATATACAATTAACCTCAAAACAGATGCAAGCATTATTGTTTATGATTGAGGATGAGTAAAAGGAGAATGTATTATGGCAACAAAAAATATTACTTTAACAAACTTAGAAATTTATACAACTGCTCAAGCTTTAATGGAGAATATTACAACTGATATAAATCTTCCAGTTAAAGTTGGTTTTTATATTCAGAAGAATATGAAGAAAATGACAGAACTCGCTCAAGAAATTGAAAAGTCTCGTATGGAGATTTTTGATAAATATGGCGAGAAAGATGAAGAAAACAATCAATATAAATTTGATAAGAGTGTTCAAGAGCAAGTTCAAAAAGAACTTAATGATTTATTTGATTTAACACAGGATGTTAAAACAAATATGTTAGAGCTTGATTGGTTTGATGATATTGACTTAACTGCAAATCAGATTGCTGCAATTTCCTATATGATTGCAGATGATGATGAGGATGAAGTAGAGGAGTAATAAAAGATGGCTAAATTGTACCCACCAAATATTAATGGGACAATTCCAGCTTTTTGTAATGATAATGGGACTGTTCTTATAACAGTCCCATTTTCTATGAATAAAGCAGTTTCCAAAAGCGAAGTTGGAGGTTTTGCTTTAAAAATAAAAACTGTAAGTGGAGTTGTAAAAGGTGCTATAAAAACTACAAATAGCAGTACATCTTCTTATAACATGGAAGATGATTATAGTGCAACATTTGATGTTGGTTTTTTAGATTTTTCAGTGGGGCAGTATTATAAATTTCAACTTGCTTATATAGGAAAAGATGGAATTGTTGGTTATTATTCTACAGTAGGAGTTGCTAAATATACAACAGCTCCCGCAATACAAATTAGTGGACTTAAATTTGGTAGAATTAATTCACATAATTATTTTTATACAGGTGTATATAGTCAAAAAGGCGGAGATACTACAGAAAAATTATATAGTAGTAGATTTAGATTATATGACTATGAAAAGAATGTTATTCAAGATACTGGAGAAATAATTCATAATACCTCATTAGATGATTTAAGTTATGAAGCACATGATACTTTCTCTGTGCCGCAAGATCTTGAATTAGATAAAACATATTTTTTAAAGTATTCAATTAAGTCTGTAAATGGTTTAACCGCTAATACACCTTTTTATAGAATTATGCAACGTCGTTCAGTTAGTCCAGAAATTAAAACTGATTTAATTGCAACTTTAATGCCAGATGAAGGTTATATTAAAATAACCCTTGATGATAAATATGATTCAGTAGTATCAGGAGCATTTGTAGTATCTCGTTCAAGTAGTTTAAATGGTTACGCTTGGGAAGAATTTAAACGTTTTGATTTGCAAGCTGTGCCGCCAGAAAAGTGGTCTCTTTTGGATTGTACTATTGAGCAAGGCGCAACATATAGATATTCTTTACAGCAATATAATTCTAATGGAATTTATTCAGATAGAATTATTTCAAATAGTGTACCAGTTGACTTTGAAGATATGTTTTTATATGATGGAGAACGTCAACTTAATATTCGTTTTAATCCAAAAGTAGCTACATATAAAAAGGATTTGCTTGAATCAAAAATGGATACAATTGGAAGTAAATATCCTTTTATATCAAGAAATGGAAATGTAGATTATAAAGAATTTTCTATCTCTGGACTTATTTCTTATCAAATGGATAATGTAGAATTATTTATGAAAAAAGAAGAATTAGGTGATTTAAAACCAGAAGATATGAATGCTAATTTGACCAAAGAAAATATAACTGCGGAACGCCTATTCAAAAATAAGGTATTAGATTGGTTAAATAATGGAAAACCAAAAATTTTCCGATCTCCAGCTGAGGGCAATTATATTGTACGATTAATGAATGTTTCACTTAGTCCGCAAGATGGATTGAGTAGAATGTTACATACTTTTTCATGTATCGCATATGAAATAGCAGAATTTAATATTACTAATTTAAGACATTATGGATTAATAGATGCAAATGAGGACACAGCAATGCAGACAAGATGGAAAACAATCGTTCTTAGAGATGCAGGGGATGAAACCAAACCTAAACCGAAATTACTTTCTTATCCAGCTTATTCAATCTCATTTACAGAGATGACTCCTGGAAGTAAAGTATATATTGATGGACAGAGTTTTATTATTGGTGCCACTGGTTCTTATTATGCAGAATTTCCTGATCGCCCTATTAGAAATGTTCGTTTTGATTGGACTCAAGATATGAATGGTTTATTTACATATAGCTATAAGACAAGATCTATTACTATCTTTGGAACTATTAAAGATGTTCAAATTGTTGATATTCCAGTTAGACAATTTATTGGAGAAAGATATAAGCAACAGAAATTAGTTGATAAATATGGTCAGCTTTATACCACCAAAGATATTTTTGAAATTATTAAAGATATTAAAACAGAAGTATTAAATACTTATTCATTAAAACTTCAACGAAGAGATTTACGAGATATATATGTAGATGTTGAATATACTGAACCGCAAGAGGGTGAAGAAGAAAATAAGTTTATTCCAGATGCTTCACAAAAGTATTATAATGATATGTATTGTACAGGAAATCCTATTGATTTGGCAACATTAGACCCATGGGCCATATATTATATTCGTCATAGAAGAGGACGTGTCGCAAAGAAGTTTCCAAATGAAGGTTATTATGTAGAAGCAAATAATGATACATTTGCTCCATATACTGGATATGCAATAGATGGAGATTTAAAAGATTTCTTTACTATTGGATATGATACTTTTATTGCTACAATTGATGATGAAGAAGTCAATGTATTTGATGAGATAATGCCTATTGATATTCAAGATAGTTCTTTTATAAAAAGTTTAACAATAAATAGAGGTGTTATTGCTTATATTAGTTATTCAAAACAAGATATAAGTTATACTTTTGAAGAAACTGGTAGTCAGGATCTTATAAAAGCTAAATTAGAATATCAAAAGGCTGAATCAAAACTTTTAGAAGAATATAAAAATCATAATAATACAAGAGAAAGTATCGTTCAAGCTAAAGAGAAAAGAGATTTAGCATATCAAAAATTCTTAATTCTTTTAAATAAAACAATTACAGAGTATAAGGAGGCGAATGGTATTATATCATGAAAGATCCTTTATTAAACAAAGATTTTTTAAAACAACTCGATGAACAGAGTACACGAGAAATTTACGCTAAGGTTATAGCTTTAGATTTTGATGAAAATCCAATAGAGGAGATTACTGGTAGAATAACGCAGGGTTCCATTTCAGTAAATGGAACTTCTGCGGTTCGCCGCACATGCTCCATGACAATGGTAGCCAGTGAACTTAATATTCATAACTACTATTGGGGATTAAATACAAAGTTTGAATTAAAAGTTGGCGTTAAAAACACAATAGATACGATTAATTATCCAGAGATAATTTGGTTTCCAGAAGGACATTATGTAATATCTACTTTTAGCACATCTCAATCTACCAGTTCATATACTATTTCATTACAAGGTAAAGATAAAATGTGTATGCTGAATGGAGATGTTGGTGGTGCAATTACCGCATTATCTGTTGATTTTGGCAAATATGATACAATTGCCGCAGATGGTACAATTACCACAGATGATTATTTAATTAAAGATATTATTCGTGAAGCAGTTCATGAATATGCAAAAGAGCCTTTTGAGAATATTATTATTAATGACCTTGATGATATAGGCATTGAGCTTATGGAATCTCGTCAAAAAGATCCTTTTTATCTTTTAATGAATTTAGATATGGACGTTGTGAATCAACTTTTCTTTTCTCCAACACAAAGTGGGTTTTATGAATATGATACTATGAAACCAATTAAAAATTTTGAAGATGGTAAATTTAAGTTCGATCAAAGAATTTCTATTGATATGGGAAATAGCATTGAGCCCACTTATATTAGAACTGAAAATAGTGATACAAGATATTCTGTTATAAAAGTTCAATATGGTGATGTGGTTGGATATAAACCAACTGATTTAACATATGCGGGCGACCTTATTTTAGACGTTGGAAGTTCTGTAACACAAATGCTTGATAAGTTAGTATCTATGTTAGGAGAATTTGAATATTTTTACAATATTGATGGACAATTTGTTTTTCAAAAGAAAAAGACTTATGTTCAAACATCTTGGAATAATATTATGAAGAATACAACCAGTGATGTTTATGTAGAGAATGCCGCAAATACATCTTCTACAACATACTATTTTGAAAACGCAAATATAGTAACATCTTTTAGTAATGCTCCAGATTTATCAAATCTTAAAAATGATTTTTCCGTTTGGGGACAAAGAACATCTGCCAGTGGAGCAGAGATACCAGTGCATTTACGATATGCGATAGATAAAAAACCTTTATATTATAAAACATATGAGGGAGAAGTATTCTTTACAGATAAGTATTATACTAAATTAAAAGAAGACATAAAAAATTTAACCACTGAGGAAGATTATGAAAAGCTTGAGAATTATAAATTCAAATATCCAACTCCTGTTGGTTTAACTCAGCCAGAAAAGACTGTGCAAGGTTGGACTCCTGGATGGTGGGATATTAGAGATTGGCATGATTATTATAAGCTTGTTACAGGAATTGAACCTTCTGGAACAATGAAATGGTATTCTCGAAATGACAAATCTGGATGTGTTAAAAGGAGTTCTTTAAACGAATATTGTAAAGCTAATAATTTTAAAACTTTTGACGATGATGAAAAATGTGTTTGGTTAATTGTTATAAAACAAACTGAAGTTGATACTATTCATGGCTCAGGACAACCAAATCCAGAAGTTTTAAGAGAATGTCAATATTATGAATCATATGATAATGGTAAAGGTAAAATTGTAACGGAGTTGGTTAAACCTCTTATAAAAAAGAATTTTATGTATCCATATGCAGCTTGTTCTGATACTCATACTTTTTTACATTTTTTAAAAGAAAATGTTGAGAATGGAGAAAATGTATATTTTTATAATCCAAGATTCTATTTTAATGAGCATGATATGGGAGATGAATTAACAGAATTAAAAAAAGAGCAATTATCTATTGATAATAAAGATGAAAAATATCATAAAGTTGATTGGCGTGAATTAATTTATCAAATGTCAAAAGATTATAAAAGACATATGCATGATGATGATTTCTATGTAAAGATAAGTCAAAATAATAACAAGTATTATCCTGATGGATATACAGGATATGAACAATATTATACCGACATGGATGGCTTTTGGAGACAGTTATATGATCCATTTTATACAGGTTCATATAAAATTGCTTATACAACTAAAACAAAATATGATGAAAAGCCAGAGTCATATTATTATTATGTGCGTTGCGAACAAAATGTTGCTTATGTAGCAGGTAGACAATATTATACTCAATCATTATCTGGCGAATATACAGCACTTAGTTCTTTAAGTGAAGTAGTATATAAAAAATCTCCAAAAGATTATTATTATATTCATCAATGTAAAAAGGGAGAAGCTTATATTCCTAAAAAACAGTATTATCAAAAATATGATGATGAATATGATAAGAAAACATATTGGAATAATGGAATTAAAGAATCTCCAGAAGCATTAAATTTTTGGTTTGATTTTTTAGATTCTGAGGGTGAATTAAGTCAATATTCCGTTAAGAATGTTGGAACTCGGCCAAAAGCTGAAAATAATTCTGATGTTAAAGCTATCTATTTTAGAGAAACTCCTAATATTATTTATGTAGATGAAAATAGTATTGAGTACACTAAAATAAATATTACAGAAGATATGTTTTATGAGGATGGAGCTTATTATTATATTAGTGATGGCTCTGGTGGTTATACTTTAGCTTTAGACTGGAATCCTAAGCAAACTTATTATATAAGTTCATTAGATTCACAAAGAGCTTTAAAACCAGGATATAGTTTTCTTCAAATACCTTCTCAATCCAGTAATATTTTTAAATTTAGTTCTCAAGGAAAATCTGCAAAAGATGAATTAGATAATTTATTATATAATTATTCTTACTGCACAGAAACAATTTCAATGACAACATTACCAATTTATTATTTACAACCAAATACTCGTATATTTGTTAGAGATGATAATAGTGGTATTTGCGGTGAATATATTGTTTCAAGTTTTACCATTCCATTAACCTATAATGGAACAATGAACATAAATGCAACAAAAGCAGTTGAGAATTTATTTTAAGAGTAAGGGAGATAAAAAATGGCAAATAAAGTTAAACAATTTCGTTTCTACAATGATGCGGAAGCTGGAAAAGGTGATGCAAGTAATAACTCCCCAAAAACTGCGGAAATGATAGGCTTCGTTGATGGCACCATTTTTGCAGATTGTTTTCCTATTTCTCAGTTAGGAATTCAAGCATTGCCTGGAACAAGATTTTTGTTAAATAATGCGCCTGAGACAGATTATATTTTAATTGGACAAACAGGAATTTTTGAGCTTGATTTAAACAATCAAACCGAAATTACAAATATAAAATTTGATGCGGCGTCAATGAAAAAAATTAATGATTTAACAAATGCAGTATTAATTGTAGATCTTATTTATGATGATGGGGAGGATTAATATATGGGATTTTATGGTAATATAACAAATACTACTCGTACACAATTCTCATTTGATGTCACTTATTCAAGTAGATATGAGATGGATACACAAGTTGCTAATGATGGCGTATATGTAGGAAGATATGTATTAGTTGAATATGATAAAGATGTTAAAGGTAGTTTATCTGGTATTCCTCAAGTTTATAAAATTACAACAGATGGATTAAACAAAGATTTTGCTTTATCAATTTCTGCTGATTTCATTGTTAAAGAAAGCTTAGATGAAGAAGGAAATAAAATTAATCCAACTATTATCCAATGTATTGATGAAGATAATAAAGATGCAGAATATAAGGCTAATTTAGTTGAAAAAGGAACTACTCTTTTAGTGCCAGGTAAATTAAATGAAGAAGGAAAGCCTATTTATAATTTAGTTGCAAATAGTGGAACTTATTCAGATCCAAAAGCTAAATTATATGATGAATATTGGATTGCGACTGGAAATGACAATTATACAATTACTATTATGAAAGAAGATGAAAAAGGTAATCCTAAAAAGGAAATTACTACTTTTAAAGGCGCTTTATGGGAGCTTTTAGGAGATTCATCTCAAGATAGTTTTACTCTTAATTTTAACAGAGATAAACAATATTATAATACAAGTAGAGGTTATGATTCAACTGTTTGGCAAAAAGTATTAGATAAAGGCTATGAAAAATATGTAATGGTAGCTGAATTAAACACTGTTGTGCCATCATTTGACCTTGCCGCAGATGCGCCTACTATTGTTCCATTAAGACCTCATTTTGACATAGATAGTACAAATGTATATTATAAGCTTCATTGGCAACCAACTTGGGGATTTAGAGTAAGATCAAGTGAACCAGATACGCAAGTACCTCAATATGATACTGAAGGAAAGCCTATATCTGCAACTATTTTATCTTCAGATGGTAGAGTTGAATATCCTTCAGATGAACGAATTCGTTGGACAAAAACGGAGTTTGATAAAACTACTAATTCTAAAAAAGTTCTTTATGCTAATTATAATGAAACTGGTGGAATCAGTTGGGTTGAACAAGCACCGGGCGAAGATCCACCTTCTATCAATGGAGCTGTATATTATAATAAAGATGGATTTAATCCTGATATAGTATCTAAAAGCTGGGATAGAAAATATCTAAATCAGCTTGGATTTGCAAGTAGAAGAGATCCACTTACTGACCCAGACGTTCGAACTGATCAAGATTATGGATTTGTTAAGGAGGAAATTTCAGTTTGTCCTACTGGATTAAGTGGTAATACTTATGCGAATCATAATGGTGTTGCTACGCCTGAAGTTGATACTCAAGAACTTTCTATTATGTTACCATCTATTGGAGACGCTATTTCAGATGTTTGGGATTTAGTGTATGGTGGTAGAAAAACAAGTATTGATATTCAACAAACTCAAAAAAGAAACAAAGATGTTGAATGGTATGATGCGAGAGCGGCTCAAGCTAGAAATGGA
>ERZ780095.35-NODE-35-length-65124-cov-6.87224_pt1 | contig 65124 bp, 64 predicted proteins | sample MGYA00511574_ERZ780095 | MGnify/ENA primary metagenome ERZ780095 (study PRJEB29588, sample SAMEA2153837) | human gut metagenome | biome: human gut; feature: human-associated habitat; material: faeces | place: Denmark | collected 2008/2010 ...
AAAAAGCATTTGCTGACAAACTTACTGATAAACAGTATGTTATAAAAAATGGTGGGCATATAAATGCAGAAACCGGTTATACAAAGTTTGAAGAAATTTTAAAGGAGATATAGTGATGGATATTATCAAAAGTTCCTTTGATAAAAGACAATCTGTTCAAAAAAATTATGATTTGATAGCAGAACAATATAGCAATGAATTTGGAACTTATATTGAAGATTTAGATGTATATGAAAAATTTGAACAACACCTAGTTGAAAACGCTAAAATTTTAGATTTAGGTGCAGGCTCTGGAAGAACATATTCTTATTTTAATAAACAAAATTATGAGTATATAGGTTTAGATTTTTCAAAAAAAATGAAAGATTGTGCATACAATTTACATGGAAAATTTCCATATATTGTAGATGATATGGTTAATTTAAAAAGGTATTTTTCTAATAATTCATTAGATGCTGTTTTTGCTGTTTATTCTCTATTTCATTTACCTAAGAATGATTTTAATAATTTATTTTCAGATGTGTATGATATTTTAAAAGTTAATGGTTTATTTTTATTTACATACCAAATAGGTCAAGGTGAAGATATGGCAGATGAACCATATTTAAATGAAAAAGGCAAAAACTCATTATATATGTGCTATCATACAGATGAAGAAATAAATGATTTACTTCATTCTTTTTCATATACAGAATTATTTAAAAAGCAAAAAATAGAAATGTCTCCTTCGGCTATTAACAGTAATAGTGTTACTACTGTCTTTATACTTGCTAAAAAGATTAAATGATCTTATTGGGATTGAGGGACTCATAATAGAATTTGTGCAGGAGTACAAATTCAGTGCTGGTTAGACATAGATTTTATTCCCATATTCAAAAAAATAAAAAGAGGAAAAATTATTCTGATAATTTTTTCCTCTTTTTGAAGATTATTTATATAAAATAAAAACTCACGAACAATTAAGTCCGTAAGTTGATTTCAAATGGAGCGGTTTAAATACATCTTACGAACTCGCTCTCTTTCTATATATGATTATACATCATTTTTCCTTAAATAACAAATTTTAATAATTAAAATGTCAATTTCTATGATATAATTATATATAGAAGTAAAAGACTAAAGATAATTAGTTTGTTAGGAGGATTGATTATGAAAAAAAGTTTAAAAATTACTTTAATAATTATTGGTGTTTTTGTAGGATTAATAATCTTGGATACAACCCAAGCTATAGTATTTAATAATAGTCCTATTATAAGAATAACAAAAACTTATTCAAACTCTCATAAAAAACATATAGGAGTTTTCGTAGAAACTGATATTTATGACGGTGTAACACAAACAACTCGCTTTAAATGGGAAACTCATACTTTGCCTATAATAGATAATACTGATAACCTAAAAGATACTTATAAGAAAGTAAGTGATTATTTTGGAAGTGAAACTACTGATCATAGTAATTTAGGTTCTTGCTCACTAGATGAAAGTAATAATGTTGTTGTCGTTACTCTCATAGATAATAGTAAAACAAAACAGGAAGAGTTTATAAAAAATGCTAATATAAATCCAAAATATGTCAAATTTGAACAAGGTGGTCCTTATACAACATCAGCGTTTGATTTTTATATAACAAAACCAGAAAGTCACACTGATATTAGATTTAATGATTATTATACTACTAATGATCGTACAATTTATTTGGCAGGAAATATTGGAGAGCTTTATATTAAAGATCAAGATAAAGATATTACTTTGAAAACTTATCTTTCAACTGCATTTCAAACACTTGATGATGGTATAAAACATATTACTGATAAATTAGAGTTAAAAGCCACACTGAAAGATGGAGGAACAAAAATTTACAAATCTAAAAATAAAGATATAACTATGATAGTATGTAATACTACTAAAAATGATAAAAATATATTAATTGGTGATTATTCTATGGAATATACTGAAGGAGATTGTAATAATTAATAAATTATAATTTATCAATGAGACTAGTTTGAAATATAACTAGTCTTTTTACATAAAAGAGCAGTACTTGTGTATTAGTATTGCTCTTTATCTAGGACACTTTGTAGGGTTCTTATTTCGGTAAGTACTTTTTCTAATAGTTCTTCACCATTGTGAATTCTATTCATAATCATAAAATTTCTAGCTCTTACTAAATCATGATTAAGAGCTTTTATTTGTTCTAAAATAGGTTTAATCTCATCTTTATGAATAACATTATCCATATCTTCATTTATAATTTTTCTAATATATGATGATTGAGATAATCCTAATTTTTTAACTTTATTTTTAAATCTAATTTGTTCTTCTTCGTTTATAAATACATTAATTTTTATATTTCTTTTTCTCATTTTTTCATCCTTTCTATAATTTTTAGGGTTTGGGACTTGTACCATAGGTTAGGCAAATGTTAGGAGTACATTTGCAGTGCTGGCTAAGACAATTTTATTCTATTTGTCCTCACACTTTTTCATTAAATATAAGTTCTTTTAAAACAATTTCTTCTGCAATATTTTTATAATTATTCATCTTTTGTACCCACAATAATTGGTTTTCTTCCTTTAAATTCTCATTTAAATCTTTATCTTTTTCAGCAAGTTCATTTATTAATAATTTTAATTTTTCTTCTGCTTCTTTACTGACTGAAAAAAGAAAAGTATATAGTTTGTCCTCAATAATTAGTCTTTGATATAAAACTTTATTATTCTTTTTTAGATAATCAAGTTTTAATAATCCATATTTGTTAAGATTTTTAATTTCATCCTTTGTAATAATTTTTCTCATTTTTCATCTCTCCGTTTCTTTGCTTTTATTATAGTTATCTATAAAATCTACATTTTTAGTTTTACTATTGTATTTAAAATAGCCAATATCATTATTTGTATCTATAACTTTAATTGTATATCTATCAATTAAATAAATAGCAATAGCATCAGTATTAAAAGTATCTTTTAAGTAGTTTAAAACTTTATATTGTTCTATTGTATTAACCTGATTTTTAATAATATTATTTTTATTTAACAATTTCATAATTGGTAAGTCCATTCTTTAACATACTTCAGTTTTAGGTATTAACATTACTTGGTCTATAATAGTTTCATTACTATACAAAGGGCAATGAATAATACCATCATAATAGAAATGTTCTGATGCTAGTGTAAGTAATATCTTTCTTTCATCATTTAAATATTCATTCTTTTCTAACTTTTGAAGTGATAAAACATAGTAGTTTTTAGAATAATCATTAAGTTCATCAGTAGTTATTAACTCTTGATATTTGATACCAATATTATTGTTCTTTAAAATATCATTTAGATATTCTAAATACTCTTTACAACTTCTAGATATAAATTCATCAGTAAACTTAATATTTTTGATTTCAATGTTGTAGTTTTTATCTCTTGTAATTTCTATTTGTGATACAAGTTTATTTAATATATCTCTTTTTGCTTTACGATTTAAGCTATCCCACATAAAGGAAAAGCCAAGTTTATTAAATAACAAATAATCTTCTTCTTTTTTGTAATCAAGTTTTTTAAGTAGTTCCACTGTATATTCTTTGAAGTCATCATTAGGATCTAGTAATTGCTTTTTCTTATTTAATTTCTCAATTTCTTTTTTGATAACTTCGTTTTTATGGTTGATAGCATCTACATTTAAGTTTGATGATAGGTATAAATCTACTAACTTCTTTTCTTGAATTTTTAGTTTTTCTATTGCTTTATCAATATCACTTATGTCTTTTGATTTAGTTGAGTTTGATACAATTATTTCATTATTCATATCATACATATATCTAGTTAGTTCATTTAAAACTCTTCCTAATTTCTTTTCAATCTTGTCAGAACTATAATGAAGTCCTTTTGCTTTACAATTAACATTTTTGCAAGTTAAATGGTAGTATTCTTTTTTATTTGATGTTCCACTATATTTATAAGAAATAGTAGAAGATAAAATATTACCACATTCAGGGCATTTAATTAAAGAAGTAAATAAATGTATATGTTCTCCGTAATTAGGATGTTTATTTTTCTCTAAATTCTTTCTAGTAATGTTCCAAGTCTTTAAATCAATAATTGGTTCACAGTAATTTTCAACTTTTAGTATATCTTCAGGTTTTCTTTTATATTTGCCATATTCAAATATTCCAATATAAATAGAATTAGTTAGTATTTTATAAACTCTATCAGCTTTCCATTTACCATGACTTAAATAAGCATTATTATTTTTCATAATAGTAGCAATATTTCTTGTTGAATGTCTTTCTTTACATAGTTCAAATATTTCTTTAACAACTTCAGCTTCAATAGGTTCAATTTCTAAATGACCTGTTTCTTTGTTTCTTATATATCCATAAGGTGCTTTACTAGGGTGAATATGTTCCATAGCCATTTCTTCCATAGCTCTTTTTGTTCTTGCTCCAATTTCTTTTCTTTCTCTTTGACCAAACACTAAATTCATTCCATAAATCATTTCACCATTAGCAGTACTTACATCAAATGGTTCAAGTATTAGTTCTAATTTAACATCGTGTTCTTCTAAATAATTAAGTAGCCAAAATCCATCATAATTACTTCTTGTAAGTCTATCTACTTTAATAGCAACTAATTTATCAATCTTCTTTGATTTAATGTCTTTTAATAATCTTTGCATTTCTGGTCTCATTAAATCTTTTCCTGAATGACCGGCATCATTATAAACATCAATGATGTCATAGTTTTTCTTTTCACAGTATTCTTTAATCATTCTAAGTTGTGAATCAATAGAATATCCATTATCTTTTTGGTCGTCAGTTGAAACTCTAACATAAACTCCACATCTCACAAAATCATCTCCTTTCTTTTATATTTGAGAGAAGTTATCCTCTCACTCGTTTGGCACTTTATAAGCAAAAAGTTAAGTGTAAAATTACAATTTCTTCAAAATTTTACATATTTCTTGCAACGTATATTTTTCATTATGTTCTTTTACATAAAATTGTTTATTAGATATTTCATTAACTTTGTACTCATAAATAGTGAGTTTTTTAGGAGATAATATTAAGTATTCAGTAGGTTCGATAAACTTTAAATTTGTGTTTTCAAGAATTTTAACCTTGCCATTTCTCGTTTTAAAGTCATAGCATTTAATAATATCAATAATAGTTGAGTTAGGTTTTAATCTTTCTATTGTTTTAAAATTAAGCATTAAAAAATGTCCTCCTTCCTAGAAAGAGAACATCTATATATGTCTTCCAAGCTAACAGTGAGTTAGATTTTAGACATTAAAAAACTTACAACACCATAATAGGTTCGTAAGTTGTATTCAATTGGAGCGATAACAAAGGTTATTCGAAACTCCTAATAGTAAAGTTGATAAACAACTAATCACTGAAATAATTATAACATCTTTTGGACTTTTTAGATACTATTTTTTGTACGAATATATTAAATATCCAAATAATAGAATCATTGAAATGCTAAATGAAGCTATTGTATAAATAAAAATTATGTTTTTATAATCTATTAAATACTCTTTAAATGCTATTATAAAGAATGGAATAATTACACTTATTATAGATACAATTATCGAAATAATAATACCATTTCTAATTGTAACTGATTTTTTAATCCCTTTTAATCTTGATTTATAATTATCTATTTCAGTTTCTTTTAATTTAATAGAATAGTTTAATTCATCTATTTGGCTATAAAGATTATTTTTTTGTAGATTATCAATTGCACTAGTTATATTTTTAAATTTCATATTGCTTATATCTGGTATTTTAGGTATGTTTGGTATTATTGATCCTAACTCTAGTTTTGGAAGTTCAAATTTTGGAAAATTAATTGCCATTAAAATCACCCCAATCATATAATTCATCAATTGCATATTCTTCTATAGAATCTTTTTTAATGTTGTTCGTTTTTTTATAGTCATCTAACATAACTTTATCATCTTTGAATGAATGATATGCTTTTTTTATCACTTCTTCAATTATGTAATTACAGAATTTTTCTTTGTATTCATTTTCAACGAAAGGTGTTTTATCAGAATAATAATCATATTTTTCTCCTTTTGAAAAAATAGAATACATTATTTCATCAATTGTTTCTTTTTTATAATACTCGTAATTTTCTTCTTTTGTTTTTTGAAGTTGTTTTTCCATAACTTTTAATTCTTTTTCTCCATCACTTATTTTAATTTTTAAATCATCTTGTTCAGCTTTTATTGATAGTATTTTTGATACAACAAGACCTATGATAATTGCTGCAAATATCCCAATTATTTGTATACTGTTACTTAGTAATTCAATTATATCTTTATAACACATATATATTCCTCCTAACAAAAAAATATCATTCTATTGAATGATACGAAATCTATTATAATTATAGCATATTTAGACAATAAATCCTATTATAATTAAGTAAATTTATAATTTTTTTGTAGAAATAATAAAAATATGTGCTATAATATTACTATATTACTTATTTGTGGGGGGGATAAAATGGAAAAATTAGATGAAATAAGAAAAACTCTAAACTTTTATGTTTGCTCAAATGAATTAAAGAATAAGATTATTGATGAACCAAATAATTATAGTGTAGCTGATCACTTATTTGGTAGTATGATATTAGCAACTGCTATTGATTCTGAATTTAAAGAAGCAAATAATTTATCAAAAATATATAGAATGTTGCTTCTTTCCGAATTTAAAGAAGCAAATAATTTATCAAAAATATATAGAATGTCGCTTCTTTCTGAATTTAGTATTTCGTACCCTAATTATGATTTCGAAAATTTAAAATTAGGAAAGCAATATACTAAAGAAATATTAGAATCAAGAGATATGAATACTGAAAATGGTAAATTAGTATTCAAATATAAAATGTTAGATCTTTTATTAACTAAATTAATTAGAGAAAAAGAAAGTAATATTACACCATCAGAATTAATTAAAGAAGGAAGTACTATTATATCTTCATTATGCGGTAAGCAACCTTATGAATGTGAAGAAATATTTAAATTCTATTATTTAAACTTTAGATTAAAAAATAGAGTAAGAACTGGATGGGATAGTAAACATTGGAATGTTAAATCAGACAGAATTGAAACTATATCTGAACACGTTGTTGGAACTATAGGTTTAGCAATGGTATTAAACTCTGAATTTGAATATAATTTCGATACTGATAAAGAACTAAAAATGTTAGTTATACATGAAACAGGTGAAACATTAATTGGTGATATTACACCATTTGATGGAATAACACCAGAGAAGAAAAAAGAAATTGAACATCAAGCTATGAGAGATGCATTAGGTAATCTAAAAGAGAAAGATAGTTTATTAAATTTATTATTTGAATTTGATGAACAAGAAACTCCAGAAGCTAAATGTTCACATTATTGTGATAAAATTGAAGCTGATTTACAAGCAAAGATTTATCAAGATAAAGGAATGCATCACTCATTAGATGATCAAAAAAATAATGTTGTTTTCAATAGTTCAAAGGTTCAACAAATGGTAAAAGATGGAGCAAAAGATGCATTTGATATATGGTATGAATGGGATAAAACTATATATACAGGTGATAATCAATTCCCAGAATTTGCTAATATATTAAAAATTGCTAGAGAAAATAATTTATTATATTTAGACAAAGTTATAAGAGAAAGAATAAATCTTACAGATGAAGAGCATTCATTTTTATCACAAGAATTAACTGATACTATTAAAGGATTATATAAAGATAATAATATAGATTCTGTTTATTTAACAAATTATCAAGATTCAAAACATAGTAAGGGAACATTAAATATAGTTGTTTTATTAGAATCAGGAGCAGATTATTATACTTATGACAGATTAATGGAAAAATTAAATTCTAAAATAGCCGAAGGTAATAAGACAGGTGTCAATGTTGCATTTGATTATGACTATGAAAATAGATATTCAACAACTGCTATGAATCCTAGTGAAGTTTACAGAGTTGAGCAACTTGTAGAATCTAAAATATTGTTTGATAAAACTGGAAATGTAAGTAGAGTTAAAGAAGCAATGAAAAAATATGGTCATTTATATGGATTCTATTTAGTTGATTATGTTCCGCCAGTTGATGAAACTATTTCACTTAAATTAACTAAAATAAAATAAAGATGGCAATGAGATTATCTCTCAAAGTCATTTTTTTCTTTGCTTAAATCTAATTCTTCAATGTCATCATCATCTAAAACATTATCTTCATACATATCATTAACAACATCAATATATTTATCATCTTTATCATACCAACTATGAAGTTTATCGTGTAAGAAAGATATTAGTTTTTCAAATTTATCTTTCCAATATTCAATAGTATTTTTTAAATCGTTGATTTTAGATTTTAAAAATGATATTTCATTATCTTTTTCTTTAATTATTTCGTTTAAAGTCTTAACTCTTAAATTAAGTGCCTCGTTATTTTCAGTTAGAGTTTTAATCTTATTGTTCTTATCTTTTAATTGATCGTGAGCATTAACTAATGCATTAGATAGAGTTTGTATTTTATCATACTCTTTACTAGTATTATCTACTTGTTCAATAAAGTCGATAAAAGAATCTTTATCTTCTTTTGATAAAATATAATTATCTTTATTTAATTTAGAGATTTTTAATCTATCAATTTTATCTTTTATATCTTTAGAGTTTTGCTTTAATTCTGAAGATTTTTTATTTGCTTGTTTTAAGTTTTCAGTATTCTTTTCAATTTGCTTTTCTATTTCTATGTAGTTGTCCATATCAGATACATGAATATCCCTATTTCTACCCTTTTGTTTCTGTTTAAGGGTAGAGTCTAAACTATATACTTGATTAAACTCTTCAATACATAAAGTTCTCATTTTGTCTTGTAATCTTATTAAAGATTCTTTAGTAAATACTTCAGATTTACCAACTTGTTTTTCCATACCATTTTTATTTTTATATTTAATAGGAACACCAACAATATGTAAGTGTGGACTTGTTTCATCATAATGAATTATAGCACTAGCTACTTTAAAGTTAGGAACAAGCATTTCTAAATCATCAACTTGTTTTTTATAAACTTCAGACATTTTCTTCTTAAAATCTTCATCTTTAGTATCCCAATATTCTTTATCTCCAAGTTCCAGTATTATTTCACAAGCAAGATCCTTTTTCTCATTGTTAGATACATTATCAAAATAATTATCAATCATACGACTAGGTCTAGTTTGTTTAAAATTATATTCTAGTCTTGCTTCTTCAAACTCACTTAAATATAATTCTTTTACATCATCAAGTGGAGAAGAAGTACCTCTAACTATTTCTATTAGTTCTTGATTATCATCATATTTTCTATAATTATGTTTATCTACTTTTGATAATTGTCTTACATTTTGAATAGCATTATTGAGTAAAGATGTTGTTCCACTTAAATTGTTTTTACCATTTTGTTTAGACATGTTTTTTCTATTTTTATCACTACCTAAATGTAGTGAATAAGCAAGTTCTGACATAGTTTCCTCCTTTCTAGAAGTGACCACTCAAGTAGTCATTTTGGTCATCCAAAATTTCTAACCCCCTAGGAATTTTGTACGCAAACATACAAAATATCCTGCGGGCTAAGGTTTAACACCTTAGAATCCGTTTATTAAGTTTTTAAATTGCTATCGTCACTTTCATTTACTTTCGTAAACAAAACGTGCCACGCATATTAAAAATTTTCTTCAGTTACATTATCTGGTATTGTTTCAAATACATCTTTTATATTTACCTTTATATCATTAGGACTATTCTTTGTAGCAAACATTCCCATTGCTATCCAATTTTTATCTCCATTATTATTTTTTTGTAATGGAAATGTTCTAATAGGAACTTCATTCTTGCGAAGTGGACCTATATCTAATTTTTCTGTTTCTTTATAAAATGTACCTTTATAAAAATTAACTTCATAATATTCATTTAATCTATAAAAATGTTGCATCACTTCCTTAATAGGCAAATATTCACTATATCTAACATTTGTATTTGTAGATATACCACCATTGAAACTATAAGTGAGTTCTTTTTTCTTATCAATATAACCTTTATTATATAACTCTTCAAAATCACTATAAAAAGTACTTCTAAAATTAACTTGTTTAATTATATATATGTTATTTTTAAATTCTAATTCAATATCATCAATATATCTCATAATAATATCTGCTTTAGTTTGTCTATCTAATAAATCCCAATTATCATTAAAAGCATAATATGATATAGGAAGTTTTAATTTATTAATAAAATCCATATCTCTTTTAAGTAATATATCTTCCATTGTAAAATTAAGAAGTTCTGACTGTGAATTTTCTAATATTTTAGAATTAATTATTTCAATTTGATTTTCTATTAATTTAGTTTCTTGTTTAAATTCTTCTTCAGTAAATAGTTCGTCAATATATGCTTTTCTAATTCTTCCTTTTTTATTATTTAAGTTTTTTAATTCCTTTTCTAATTCTATTTTAGGATTATCCACTTTTGATTTTAATACTGGTAAAAAGAATTCATTAACAACATTGTCATATTCCAAAATATCAGCAAGTAAAGTTTTAATATGTTCTTCAATTTTATTTTCATGAATATTGTTTTTACAATTTTCACATCTATAATAGAAGTACCATTTATCAGATTTAATTTTATGAGAAGCACCACCAGCAAGAATTCTACCACATTTAGGACATTTTAATTTTTGTAAGAAAATATAAGTCTGAGTTCTCATATAATTTTTTTGATTTTTCTTCTTTTGTACTTGGCAATTTTCCCATAACTCTTTACTTACTATTGGTTCAACGACATCTTTATAATATGTTGGATGATTAGTCTTTTTACCGTGAACATAATCTCCTTTATAAACCTCATTTGCTATAATTCTAAGTATTCCAGTATCACACCAATTTGTTTTACCTAATACTTTTTCTTCATTAAAAATAGTAGCAATATTATAATAAGATTTTCCTTCAAAATATAAATTATATATTCTTATTACAATATCTTTAGTATGTGGATCTGGTACTAATTTTTTATCCATATGTTTATAACCTAATGGTGCTCTAGCAGGAATATGTCCTTCTTTAATAGCACCAGTGAGTCCTACTTTAGTTCTTTCACTAGTTCTTTCTATTTCATTTTGCGATACTGTTGTAAGTAATCTAGCAACCATTTTACCACTTGAATTAGTAGTGTTTATTTCTTCATTAGCACAATCTAGATAAGCATTATTTTCATCAAGAAATTTCATTATTCCTTCCATATCATAAACACTTCTAGTAAGTCTATCTAATTTAAGTACAACAATAGTATTACATTTCTTGTCCCTTATATCTTGTAATAGTTCTTCAAATGCAGGTCTATAATTGCCTGTTTTAGCACTTATTCCAGCATCTTTATATAATTTATATATTTCATAACCTTTATACTCACACATTGCTCTTAATCGTTTTTCTTGCTCTGATAAACTAAATCCTTCTCGTGCTTGATCTTCGGTTGATACTCTAATATATAAACCAACAATTTTCTTTTCATCATTCATAAAACTTCAACTCCTTTCTAAAAAAAGAGTCAATAGTATCTAGTAAAGTCTAAATACTACTGACTCTTCAAAAAATGTATAAATTTGTTTCCTTGTGTATATATTTTATCATATATTTTCTTTTATTTCTAGCGTAGCATTTAGATTTAAATAGATTTTAAATAGTTTTCTAATTCAGATAATTTAATCTTATTAGATAAATTCTCTATAAATATTTCATTAGAATAATTAAAGATAAGAAAAGTAATATTATTGATAATAATTCTATGTGGTTCAATATAGGTAAGATTTGTCTTATCAATTTTTCTAATGCTTCCATTAATAATAATAGGTTTAACTTTAGCAAAATCACATATAAACTCCAATTTCTTTTTAAGTGATTCTTCTAATGTAATTTCTTCTTTAATAATATTTACCATAGTTCCATCCTTTCTTTATAAAGTAGGATAGTCTTTGTATTCTTCCAAGCTGATAACATGGGAGTTCAAAACACAAAAAAACTAACCCAAATTGGATTAGCTATTTATCAAAGCTCGAAAAGTTCGAGCAGATTTCACTATGGAGCGATTAAGCAACAGCTTACGAACCATAACGCTCTCTTTCTAAAAATATTATATATGAATTCTTATTAAATTTCAACGGGAGTATGGAAAATTTTGTTGTTTTATATTATAATTTTATAAAGGTGATTTTATGAAATATAATGTGGAAAAAGATAGTAAAAAATTTTATTTTGGAAAACAAGAAGATTATTCAAAATATAGACCTACATATCCAACCGAACTTTTTGATTTTTTATCTAAGGAATATAATATGAAAAATAAAATTATAGTTGAGTTAGGTGCAGGAACTGGAAAGTTTTCTAAAATAGCAAGTTCTTATTGTAAACAAATTTATTATGTTGAACCAAATATTGATATGATTAACAAAGGAAAAGAATATTGCAATGATTGTGATAATATTGTTTATATTAATAAAAGTGCAGAATCAACAGGATTGCCTGAAAATTCAGTTGATATTGTATTTGCGGTCCAAAGTTTTCATTGGTTTGATAAACAAAAATTAAAACAAGAAGTAAATAAAATATTACAATCTAATGGATATTTTGCAATAGTTTGGAATGACTGGGAAGATGAAAATAATGAATTTAGTAAGGAATACTTCAAATATATAAGCTCTTGGAATACTAAACTTACTGGTAAAACATATCAACATAAAAATGTTGATGATCGTAAAAAATTTTTCAAGAATAGTGAATATAAGACTTATACATTTATCCATTCTAAAGATTATACTATAGATATGCTAATAGGGTTATCTAAATCATTATCGTATGCTCCAAAAGAAGATAGTGAGTATTATGATGAGTTTATAAATGGTATTATAACTATTTTTAATAAATATAAAAAAGATGACATCGTTCGTTTTGATTTTCATACAGAAATGTTTATAGGAAAGATTTAGGTGATGATTAATGATTGATAATAGTTATCTTTTTGCTAAAGACAATAAAAGAATATTCATAAATACAAGTTTAGGATGTGCTGGGCAATGCGCATATTGCTATTTACCAAAAATGGGATATAGTAATAGTTCAGATAATTATAGGACTATTTCAGCACAAACTATAATTGAATTTATAGAAAAAAATAAACTTGATATAAATCAAAAAACTTTAATAACACTTGGTTGTTATTCAGAGTGTTGGGATGAATATAATAAAAATGAAACAATTAGTTTAATAAAATACTTTTTAAAAAAGGGAAATCAAATTCAATTATCAACTAAGAAACAAATAATGAAAGAAGAACTTACCGAAATATTACCACTAATAAATTATTTTGGACAACTAGTTATTTTTGTTAGTTCGGCAACTATTTCTAAACATGATACCATTGAAAAAAATACTACACCTATTTCTAATAGATTTCAAAATTTTTCACTTTTTAATAGTTTAGACATACCTGTTGTTTTATATATGAAACCAGTTTTAAAAGGTATAACAATCAATGATTTAGAACTTTATAAAAAATATATTGAAAAATATAATATTAAAGATGTAGTAGTTGGAAGTATATTTACAAATTACATATCCGAAGAAACTGTTCATTTTTCAAATAAAAATGAATTGTTTTATACTAAAAATAGTGATGAAGATATGATTATTTCTGAATTATCAAAAATAACAAATGTTTATAAAAGGAGTTCTGAAGTTATGTACAAATATAATGTTAGTAATCATATAGAAAAAGTAAAAAATGAAGTAGCAAAACTATTAGAGGGAGACAACTCTGGACATGGACTTGAACATATTAATAGGGTTTTAGATTTATCTTTAAAATTTGCTGAAAAAGAAAATGCAAATAAATATATAGTATCATTAATAGCATTACTTCATGATGCAGATGATTATAAGTTATTTGGTATGGAAAATGCAGAGAAACTTACAAACGCTAAAATAATTATGGATGATTGCAATGTTGATAAAGCTATCCAAGAACAAGTATGTGATGCTATTAATAATATTGGATATAGCAAAAGATTAAAAGGACATAGTCCAACAACTCTTGAAGGGAAAATTGTATCAGATGTAGATATGTGTGATGCATTAGGAGCAAATGGTATTTTAAGAGTCTATACTTATAGTATGAAAAATGGAAAACCATTTTTTGATAGAAATATTTTCCCAATTGAAGATATGAATGCAGAAAAATATACAAGAAAATGTGCAGATAGTAGTGTATGCCATATTTTTGAAAAAATATTAAAACTTAAAGATTTAATGCTAACTGATTCTGGTAAAGAAGAATCTAAAAATAGGCATCAACTAGTTGTAGATTTTTTATATCATTTGTTTAATGAAGAAAATGCTCCTGAATGGATTGAATATTTAAATAATTATCTTAAATAAGGGTATGGGAATTCCCATAGTAGAATTTATGCGGGAGTATAAATTCAGTGCTGGCTAGACAAGAATATTACTTCCAAATTAAGAAAAACATAAAAAGAGGATTAAATTATTTTGATAATTTTTTCCTCTTTTTTAAAGATTATTTATATAAAAACATATTCATTTAAGACAATTTCTTCTGCTGTATTTTTGTAATTGTTCATTAATTTTGTCCATTCCAATGGATTTAATTCTTTGTTTTTTTCAGACAGTCTTTCATCATTCTTAATATAATTTTCCATTAGTTCTTTATAATAATTCTCACAAGATCTACTTTCTAAAAGAAGATGATGGGTTAATTTATTTGTCATCAATAATGTTTCATAAAGTGCTTGCTTGTTTTGGGTAATAAAGTGTAATCTTAATATTCCATATCTTCCAAGCCTTCCATAATTTTCGCCTTTTTCTAAATATAAATCTGGTAATAAATAATCTCCTTTTCTTGTATAAGTAACTTTCATTTTTATCATTCCTTTCTTCTTTAAATAGTGTTAATTAATTCATTTTTCGGCACTAATCTTGGCACTAATATTAAAATATCTTTAATAACATTTCCTTCAGTATATGGACAACTAACAATGCCGTCTATATATAAATGCTCTTGTGATTTTGAAATAAATTCTTCTAAAAATTTATTAGAATATTCTTTGTTTTTCATTTTCTTAATTGATAAAATATCATAATTCGATTCCATATTTTTTAACTCAATTTCGTTAATTTCTTTATGAAATTTAATTCCAATATTATTATCATTTATAATTGTATTAAGATATTTTAAATATTCTTTACAGCTTTTAGTTATAAATTCATCTGTGAATTTTATATCTTTAATATCAATATTGTAGTTTTTATCACGTTTAATTTCTATCATAGATATAAGCCTATGAATCATATCTCTTTTAGACTCTCTTGATAACAAATCATAAAGAAAAGCAAATCCAATATTTTTTATATTAGTAAAAAATAAAGTGTTATTTTTCTCAGTACAATCTAATTTTTTAACAAGTTCTATTGTATATTCTTTAGAATTATTATCTGGATCAAGTCTTACTTTCTTTTGAGTTAGTTTATCAATTTCCTTTTTGATAACATCATTTTTATGATTAATTGTTTCGACATCTAAATTAGAACTTAAATATAAATCTACTAATCTTTTTTCCTGTAATTTTAATTTTTCGATTGCTTTTTCTATATCTTTTACATCATCACTTTTGATAGAATTACAAGTTATAATTTCATTATCCATAGAAAGCATAAATAGTGTTAATTCTTCTAATACTTGTTTTAATTTTGTTTCTATTTTTTCAGTATTATAATGAAGTCCAAATCCACTACAATTATGATTTTTACATCTTAAATGGTAATAAACTTTTTGCTTTTCGCTAGGATATTTAAAAGATTCTGATGATGACATTATCTCACCACAAATAGGACATTTTACTAAACCAGAAAACAAATGAATATATTCTCCATAGTTAGAATGTTTGTTTTTTACTAAAACATTTCTAGTAGCATTCCATGTTACTTCATCAATAATTGGTTCACAATAATTTTCAACTCTTAAAATATCTTGTGATTTTCTTTTGTACTTTCCATATTCAAAGATACCAATATAAATAGAATTAGTAAGTATTTTATAAACTCTATCAGATTTCCATTTTCCTTGTTTTAGATACGCATTATTGTCTTTCATAATAGTAGCAATACCTCTTGTAGAATTACCTTGTTTGCATAATTCAAATATTTCTTTTACAACTTCAGCCTCAATAGGTTCTACTTCTAAATGACCTGTTTCCTTATTTCTAATATAGCCATAAGGTGCTTTGCTAGGATGAATACGTTCCAATGCCATTTCTTCCATGGCACGTTTAGTTCTTGCTCCAATTTCTTTTCTTTCTCTTTGACCAAATACTAAATTCATTCCAAAAATCATTTCACCATTAGCAGTAGATACATCATAAGGTTCGAGCATTAGTTCTATTTTTACATCATGTTCCTTACAATAATTAAGTAGCCAAAAGCCATCATAATTATTACGAGTAAGTCTATCAACTTTAATTGCAACTAATTTATCAATCTTTTTAGATTTAATATCTTTTAGTAATCTTTGCATTTCAGGTCTCATCAAATCTTTTCCAGAATGTCCAGCATCATTATAAACATCAACAATATCATATTCATTCTTTTCACAATATTCTTTAATCATTCTAAGTTGTGAATCAATAGAATAACCATTATCTCTTTGGTCGTCAGTAGATACTCTTACATAAATACCACATCTCATAGTTTTCCTCCTTTCACTAAATTTCGAGAAATATTAAAATACTTCTCATATGTTTCCTCACTCAAACGCAAAATATCAGACACTAAATTTAAAATTTTTAATATTTCTTATTAATTTTCTCAATTAGAGTGAGTTTTATGAAGTTAAATTTAATATATTTCTCATATGTTTCCTCACAAATAAGCAAAATGTATAGTCTAAAATTAAAACTTTTTTAAAAATTGTGTAATTTCTTTAATATTGTACTTTTGATTATGCTCTTTAATATAAAAAGGCTTATTTGATATTTCATTAACTTTGTATTCTAGTATTGTAAGAGCAGTAGGATATGTAATTTTGTATTCAATAGGTATTATTACTTGTAAGTTGGTGTGCAAGATAGTTTTAATTTGTCCTAATTTAACTGTATATTTAAAGTTTTTTAAGATGTCAGTTAAATCTTTATTAGGTTTTAAATTTTCAATTACTTTAAATTCAAGCATGAAAAAAGTCCTCCTTTCTAGAAAGAGAACTTTTAAAGTTTTATATAAAAATAAAAACTTACGAACTTTTAAGTCCGTAAGTTGATTTCAAATGGAGCCATAGTTGAGTGATTACACAACCTTTTTCTCACATGAGGGTGGTATATAAATCATCCATATACAGGTATTATAACATTTATATTTTTGCTTATCAATGTTTTAATACATCTTCTAACAATATTTGTAATATGCAATCCTTTACAATAGTATTTATATTTCTTGCATTTATAAGACCTTTCGAAGACTCATGTAGTGATTGAATCAATGTTTTACCACTTTTATTTGTGTAAGAATCTATTATTTCTTTATCTTCTACGCTAAGCTCACTATAATATTTGCTATAGTAGATATCTATTATTTTTATTAGCGATTCATTATCTAAATCACTAAACGGAATAAAACCATCAAATCTAAAGTATATTGGATCACCTAAATGTGCTCTTATTTCTTCTTTTGAGTTGTAATTTGAAGTACATATTATTATTCCATTATCAAGACTTACAGAATAATTTTTGTCATTATAAATTCCTTCGTCAAAAAACTGATAAAATGCAGAATAGAACACATTGTTCGCTTTATCGAACTCATCAAGCAATATTACATTTGATTCTCTGTCTAATAATTCTTTAGCAAAACTATTTTGTGAATGTTGACCGCCAAATAAGTAATTTGCAAATTCATTGTTTTGGAACATTGAAAATTGCTTGTAAAATAATTTTTCATCTAAAATATTGCTTATAAATCTTGCTGTTTCAGTTTTTCCAACTCCACTAGGACCATAAAACATTAAAACGATTGGCTTTTTTAAACTTTTAAATTTATCAAATGATAATATGTTTCTTAATAAAGATTTTTTAGCCAAATCTTGACCAATAATATTGCTAGAATACTTATTATTAATTTGTTTGATAACATCAAGATTAATTGATTTATATTGATAGTGATTTTCTACATATTTTGAATATACTTTTTTTATTTTTTCTGCAATTATATATGGAGGATTCTGTAAGTATATATTGCTAATATCATAATAATCAATAATTGAGTTAAAATTTTGTATTGCACCTTCAGTTATTGTTGAATATTCATCTGAGTTAATTATTAAATTAGCTATTTTTCTTTTAATGTGTTTTTTTTGTTCAACAGGTTGTCCTTCTACAACATGATGAATAGCTTTTGTTTCATCATCATATTCTTGAACAATAGCAGTAAAGAATTCTTTATTCTTTTTACCTTTAATTAAATTTTCAAATTCTTTTCTAGGACCATAAAAAACATTAATGGATGTCTTTTTATTCTTCATGAGCAACACCTGCTAATACAATATCGTAAATTTTTAATTTCTTATGTTCTGGTGCTTTACTAGTGACTTCTAGTATTTCATCTGCAGTAATTTCTTTTGACTCATTTTGTTCAAATTCTTTTTCTATTGAAAAATCATCTTTCTCTGCTGAACCAACATTAACACCGTAAAGTAGTAAATTCATTCCTAATATATTATTTATTTTATAATTGTTTTTAAAGCTACTTATATTAAATCTTATTATAACCTGTTCCTTTCCATTTGTTGCTAAAAATTCATAATATCCTTTTGTCTCTTTTAATACTTCATCAATTTTTGTGATATCAACTTCTGCACTAATTTTGTCGTTTAATTCTTTTTTAATTAATAGCATATATGGGGTATACATTTTGTAATAAGATACAGAGTCTTTAATTGGAGTAATTTGATAATTACTTATTTTTTTGATTTTTTCATCAGTATCAGCTTTTTTTATATAATCAGTTAAGATTGTATTAGTAAGAGTAGATTTAACAACTCCATCATTAATATTATTAATATTTGAATCAATTCCAATTTTGGCTTGTAAATTAAACCATGTAAAAAATGGAATCTTAAAACCAGTACTAGTTTCACTTTCAAGTTTAGAAGTATCAGTTTCTTGTTCTGTATTAATAATCTCACTTATTGCTTTACCACCATCAGAAATAGTAATGTAGTCTATAGCAGCTTCTTCGTCAAAGTAAATAACTTTTAAAATTTTTCTTTCCATTATAAATTCCTCCTAACAAAAAAGTATCATTCTATTGAATGATACAAAATTTCTTATAATAATTATATCATAATTTTTAATTATTCGAAAAATTTATCCATAGTTATCCCTAAAACAACTGATATTTTATATAATGTTTCAATTGAACAGCCAACAGCACCCTTTTTATATTCAAGTCTTCTGATAAAATCATATGATCTACCAACATCTACTGCTAATTGTTCCTGAGTTATGCCAGCAATTTTTCTATATTTTTTTATGTTTTCAGAAATATTGAACATTATATTTTCGTTAAAATTAAAATCTCTTTTAAAAGTAGCCATAAATATTTCACCTCTAATATATTGTCCTATTTATGGCTTTTTATGTCCGGGAACAGAAAAGTCCTGTTAGGGTATTCACAGGTCCTGTTTTTTGGTGTATAATGAATTTGAAAGGAGTGACATGAAGTGGCGAAAATGAAAAAGTGTAAGTCTTGTGGAAAAGAAATAGCAAGTAATGCAAAAATCTGTCCTGGCTGTGGTGCTAAGAATAAAAAACCTTTTTATAAAGCAATATGGTTTTGGGTTATTGTTGTTATTGTGATTTTTGCAATTGCCGGTAGCGGAAATGATGAATCTTCTGATGAGAAAACAAAATTTGAAAAAAATAAGGGTACCAAAGTTACGGTTGTTGATATGAGTGGAATGACTGAAGCTGAAAGAGACACATGGTGTAATGACAAAAAAGTTAATTGTATTACAAAAACAGAATATTCTGATTCAGTAGCAAAAGATGGCTTTGTAAGTCAAAGTATAGCTGCTGATAAAGAAATATATGAAGGTGATAAAATTACTATAGTTATTTCATTAGGAAAAGAACCAACTTCTGGTCAAAAAAATGCTTTAAAAAAAGCAGAATCATATTCATCTACAATGCATATGTCAAAAAAAGGAATATACAAACAACTAACATCAGAATATGGTGAAGGATTTACTGCTGAAGAAGCACAATATGCTATTGATAATATGAAAGCAGACTGGAACGCAAATGCATTAGCTAAAGCAAAAAGCTATCAAGACTCAATGAGTATGTCAAAATCAGCAATCTACAAGCAACTTACGTCAGAATATGGTGAAGGATTTACTGACGAAGAGGCACAATATGCTATTGATCATTTAGATGATTAACTAAAAAAATGGTAATATTAAATTGCCATTTTTATTTTATTTCTATTAGTTCATCACTAACATTTTCTTTAACATATTCTAATTTTTTCAATGAATCATTATTTTTTAGTAGTTCCATTTGCTTTTTTGCAATATTATTTAACTTTACCAATCTATCACTTTGAGAAATATTCATTTTGATTAATTCTGCGTTTATATTTTCTAGATTATTTAATATTACTAAATGTAGTAGGTCTGTATAGTCTCTTATATTGCCATTTTCAGCTAATTTTGGATTTTTGTTTCTCCATTCTTTTGCAGTTATACCAAATAAAGCAACATTTAGAACATCTGCTTCTTCTGCATATATGAATTTTTTTTGTTTCTCTGTAAGAGTAGGAACAATAATACTCTTGATAGCATCAGTATGAACTATATAACTGACTTTTGCTAAAACTCTATTAGCATGCCAGTCTATTTTGTTTTGATATGCTTCATTTTTCTTTAATCTTTGAAATTCCTGAATTAAGTATAATTTAAACTCTGGACTTAACCAACTTGCAAATTCAAATGCTATATCACTTCTAGCATATGTTCCACCATTATTACCTGATTTGGAAATCATTCCTACTGCATTTGTTTCTCTAATCCACTTTTGGGGAGATATTTTAAATTTATTACTACCAGCTTCATTTTTAAACGTGTCGAATTCGACACCTTTGAAGTTTTCGTTATTAATACTTTCCCATAAACCTAAATAAGAAATAACATCTTTATTCCTCATCCAGTTTTGTATCGGATATCTTGGATCATCCTCATCGGCGTATCGTGCTAAATCGGTTAAAGATATATATTCATTATCATCTATTCTTATTATGTTAATAACCTGATCTTTTACTATCATTTGTGCTTTTACATTATCTTTATTCATAATTCACATCCTTTCTATAATTGAATAAAGTTTTCTTAATTAGTTATTATATCATTTTATCTCTCAAAATCATCTTTTTCTTTTACATTACTTTTATTTTTTAAAATTTCATCTATGGTGTCATTACTGATAATTCTATAATCTTGCATATCTTCTAACACTTCCAAGTAAGTTTCTTTCTTACTATCTTTTTTTATCATTCTCTTAAATAGATTTATTAACTTCTTGAAAAAATCTTCTAATTGTTGCAATCTGTATTTAAGATTAAAATTATCTTGCTTTAAATCACTAATTAGTTCTTCTTGATTTTCTGTTTTAAAAGTGAGATTTTTAACTCGTAGTTCTAGTGCTTTATTATTTTCGGTAAGTACCTTAATTGCTTTTTTATCTTCTTTTATGGTTTGATTTAAACTATTAAGTGAAGAAGAAAGACTATTTATTTTTTTATATTCGTTATTAGTTTTATCAATTTTATCAATATAGTTTTCTAATATTTTTTTATCTTCGTTTGATAGGAGATAGGTGTCTTTTTTTAATGATGCTTTTTTAAGACTTAATATTTTATCTTTTATATTGATTGTGTCTTTATCAAGTTCAATAGAATTATTATTAATGATTTCAAGATTCTTTTGATTTTTTTCAATCAAATCTTTAGTGTCTTGATAATTAATCATATCAGATACATGAATATCTTTATTTCTACCTTTTAATTTTCTCTTTAGAGTAGCATCTAAATCGTATTCTTTATTATATTCTTCAATACATAAAATTCTCATTTTATCTTGTAATTCTTTTAGGGAATTTCTCGTAAAAACATCAGTTTTACCAACTTGAATAGACATACCAGTTTTACAATTATATTTTATGGGTACACCAACTATATGAAGGTGTGGAGAAGTTTCATCATAATGAATAATAGCACTACAGATTTTAAAGTTTGGAAGTAATAGTTCTAAATCATCAACTTGTTTTATAAAAACATTTGTCATTTTATGCTTATATGTCATTGATTTAGTATCCCAGAATTTTTTATTTCCAAGTTCAATTATTATTTGTACTGCTAAATCACTTTTTGAATTATTACTAATTTTTTTGAAATAATCATCTATTTTTCTGTCATCTCTTGTTTGATTATTGTTATATTCTAATCTTGCTTCTTCAAATTCATTTTTATAAAAATGCAGTACATCATTATATAGTGAAGTAGTTCCTTTTATAACCACAATTTCATCTTGTCTATTATCATATTTTCTATAGTTATGTTTATCAGCTGTTGATAATTGTTTAGCATTTTGAATAGCATTATTACTCATAGAATTAGTTCCACTAACATTATTTTTTGATGTTAATCTTACACTATTTTTCTTGTTTTTATCACTTCCAATATGGAAAGAGTAAGAAAGTTCTTCCATTTTATCACCATCCTTTTTTAGGTATATTTTGTTTTGACATAATATATAACCCCCTAGGTATCTTGTCATACTAACAAGATACCAGTGGGCTAAGGTTTAACACCTTAGAATCCGTTTGCTTTATTTCGTAATATTTCAAAACTTTGTAATGAAATAAAACTACATAAAGAATTGATATAAAATACTATCGCCACTTTCATTGAACAAGTTCAACAAAACGTGCCACATATTTTATTTTTTTATTAATTCCATTTTAATAGGTTTACTAGGAACATCTTTTAAATCTCTTAAAGGTGTAAAAGATGTCTCGGTAGGAATGTAGTTAAATAATTTATCTAACTCATCTTTATTTTTAGTTACAACAATGTTATCTTCCTTGATATATATAATTCCGAATCTATATTCTTCCATTTTTACTTCTGGATCCTTTTTATAATAATCTTCTAATGGGAATACTCTTACAATAGCAGAATTATCTTTTATAAAGTTAAAAAAGAAAACTTGATTTTTAACATAGTATGTTGCTTCAGTATAAGATACGTTGTAGAAATTTTTAAGTCTCATAACAATTTCTACAACTTCTTCTTCAGGTAAGTAATTACTAAACCTTAATTCTCCAACAACATTTCCAAATACAGCAGGAGTTGGTCTATCAATATAACCTTTATCATATAGTTCGTTGCATGGTTTTGCAATTGATTCTCTAAAGTTGATATTTTTAACAAAGCATTCTTTTCCAACTAATTCAAGTTCAATAGTATCTACATAATTCATAACTAAAGTTGCTTTTTCTTCACGAGTTCTTTTATTCCAAGTTTTAATTCTTTCTTGATATTCATCAGGATGAAGCTTACTATTTATAAATGCGATATCACGAGATATCAATATGTCTTTTGCTGAATAATTAAATACTTCAAATTTATCAGCAGTATTTATTTTTTCTTCCAGTGATTTAATTGTATCTTCAATTATTTTTGCATTTTCTTTATAATCATCAAGAGTAAATGCACCATCTACGTAAGCAAGCTTAGCTCTTTCTAATCTTTGTTTTTGTGTATTAATTTCCTTATATATTTTGTCTCTTGGTTCGTCGAAATTTTTAATTACCATTGGAACAAAGAACTGATTAACAATCGAATCATATTCGGTTAGTTGATCAACAACTTCTTTAAAACCTCTTTCAATTTCTGATTCTTTTATATTTAATTTACAATCCCTGCAATAATAATAGAAATATTCATTACCTTTTTTCTTACATGCTTTTCCACCTAAAATTCTTCCACATTTAGGGCATAGACATTTTTGTAAAAATATATAAGTCAAAGTTCTAGAATATGCTCTTGAGTTATTTCTTTTTTGATGTTGACATTCTTCCCATAATTCTTTACTAATAATTGGTTCAACAACGTTTTCATAATATGTAGGATTTTTAGTTCTTTTACCATGAATGAAATCTCCTTTATATATTTCATTTTCAATAATATGCAAAATTGTATTATCTCTCCAATTTTCTTTACCTAGAACTTTTTCTTCTTTAAATAAATTAGCAATTTTTTGATATGATAATCCATTATGATACAAATTAAAAATTCTAATAACAATATCTTTAGTTGATTCATCAGGAACAAGCATTTTATCTACATGTTTATAACCAATTGGTGCTTGATGTGGAATGTGTCCTTGTTTTATTGCACCAGCAAGTCCAACTTTAGTTCTTTCAGAAGTTCTTTCTATTTCATTTTGAGATACACTCATCATAATACGTGAAATCATTCTTCCATTTGAAGTAGTGGTATTAATATCATCATATACAAAATCTAAATAAGCTTCATTTTCTTCCAAAAAACTTAATATATTTTCCCAATCATAAATACTTCTAGTGATTCTATCTTGTTTTAAAGCAATCATTGTATTAATTTTTTTGCTTTTAATATCTTCTTTTAATCTTTCCCATTCAGGCCTATAGTTTCCTTTTTTAGCACTAATACCAGCATCTTCATAATAATCTACTATTTCAAAATTATTTAACTTGCAGTAAGCTTCTAATCGTTCTTTTTGCTCTGGTAAACTAAATCCTTCACGAGCTTGGTCTTCAGTTGATACCCTCATATAAAGACCAGCACGAACTTTAATGTCGTTATTTAATATTCCCATAAACTCAACTCCTTTACAAAAAAAGAGGAGAAAGTAGTATTAGTAAAGTCTAAATACTACTGACTCCTCAAAACGTTAATTATTATAAAATTTTGTTTACATATATATTTTATCATAGATGTACCTCTCTTTCTAGAGAATACTCTTTCATTGGTTATTTATAATATCATTTTTGAAAACAATGTCAATAGCTTACAAACTTTTAATATATTCTTGTAAGTCACTAATATTAATGCGTTTTTGTAAGTTTTCTACATATACATCTTTGTTATGATTAAATGCAAGAAAAGTAGTACTTTTAATTATTATTTTATTTGGCTCAATATAATTAATATTTGTTTTTTCAATTTTACGAATAGAACCGTTAATAAAAATTGGTTTAACATTACAAAAATCACAAATAAATTGAATCTTTGATTGAAGTTCTTCGTCAATTGGAACTTCTTTTGTAATAATATTTAACATAAATAAAATCCTTTCTTATCTTAAATCTTCATCCCATTCAGTATATGGAACAGGAGCAACTATTAATTTTTTAGATTCTGAATCGTACTTAATATATTTGTTGATTCTTAGTTCCAGTAAAGCATCTTTTATTGTTTCTTTATTATCAGTACAATATTTTTGAATGTCTAATCCAATAATTCCATCATTAAATAAAATAATAGTTAAGAAACCTTTAGCATTTAAAGATAAGTTTTTATCTGTTAAATATTTCATTGTTGACTTGTAAACATTAAATTGTTTCATTATTTTCACCATCCTTTCTTTTTTGGATGGATGATTTATAAACACAAAAAAATCATTCTTTCGAATGATTCATATATGTAAGTTCGGATTTTCCGAACAGATTCCTCAATGGAGCAAGTGAGCAGAATCGAACTGCCGTCTCAGCCTTGGCAAGGCCGCATACTAACCGCTGTACTACACCTGCGTTATATACTTTTTCCGCTTGATGAATTTATTTTACCATAAAATGTATAATAATTGCAAGGGTAATTGTAAAAAAAAAAAAATACTGATATAATATATGTTGATAAGAAGGGTTTTATGAAAAAGAAAGTAAGTAATAATATGTATAAAAAAATAAAAAAATCGCTTATTGAATATATAATCTCAAATAGATTATTTATGTCTTATGTGTTAATTTCTGTTATTAGCATGGTTTTAGTGAGAAAAAATACTGTGGGAATTTTTAAAAGTCCATTTCCTTTTTTAACTGATTTGGGCATTATTTTAGTAGTCGGAGCAATTGGTTATTTTATTAAACCACAAAAGCAATATAAATATTTCTTTATTTGGGTATGTATTTTTGCTCTTATAGGTCTAGTTAATTCCATTTATTATGTATTTTATACCTCATTTGCATCATTTGGTGAACTTGCAACTCTTTCCCAAACAGAGACAGTAACAGGTTCAATATGGGAAAAATTTAGATGGAACTATTTAGTGTTTATATTACTTCCTTTGTTATTTCATTTAATTCATAAAAAATTATCTGATTCTAGTTATTATAATTTTTTAAACTGTGTTGAAAAGGGTAAAAAGATGGCCTTATCAACATTAATCGTGGGAATATTTTGTTTAAGTATTAGTTTTGCTTTTGCAAAGAAAAGTGATTTTTCACGTCTTAATAAACAATGGAATAGACTTTACATAGTTGAAAGATTTGGTGCAATTTTATATCAAGGTAATGATTTACTTCAGACATTAAGACCTAAAATAAGTAGTTTATTTGGTTATGAAGATGCATTAAGAGCATTTAATGAATATTTTGCATCCGAAGAAAATCAAAAATATAAAGAAGATAATAAATATACTGGTATTGCAAATGGTTACAATCTAATTTTTGTTCATATGGAATCTATGGAAGATTTTGCAATGGATTTAACGTTTAATGGTAAAGAAGTTACCCCTAACTTAAATAAACTATCAAAAGAAGGAATGTTTTTTTCTAATTTTTATCCTGAAGTTTCTACGGGTACATCATCAGATACAGAATTTACTCTTTTATCAAGTTTAATGCCTGTAGCATCAGGAACAGTATTTGTAAGTTATTATGATCGAAATTATAATACAATTGCGAAGATACTTTCAAATAATAATTATTATACATTTAGTATGCATGGTAATTTATCATCCATGTGGAATAGAAATAAAGCACATCCATCACTTGGATACCAAGGTATGTATTTTGAAGAAAGTTTTCAATATACCCAAGATGATGTTATTAATTTAGGTATAAATGACAAACTATTCTTTAAACAAGCAATCACAATTATAGAGGGTATCGAAAATGAACATCAAAATTATATGGGTACAATTATAACATTATCAAATCATTCACCATTTATATTCCAAGATAAATATGGAGAGTTTGATTTATCAGATACTTTTGTAAATTCAAATGGCGAAACTGTTACAACAAATTATTTATCTGGTACAGCTGTAGGAAATTATTTAACATCGGTTCATTATGCAGATTCCGCTTTAGGAGATTTCCTAACATACATAAATGAATCTTCAGCATTTGACAATACAATATTTGTATTCTATGGTGATCATGATGCTAAACTTACAAGAAAAGAAAAAAATTATCTTTATAATTATAATAAAGAGAATGGTTCAGTTTATGAAGAAGGAAATGAGAATTATACTCAATATGATTCATTTAAACATGAACTTAATAAAAAAACACCTTTAATAATGTGGACAAAAAATAGTAAATTGAAAAATACCTTAAAAGGAGAAGTTAAATACTATATGGGTATGATTGATGTTGCTCCAACAATATTAAATATGCTAGGCTATAAAAATGAATATGCATTGGGACATGATATATTTAATATAAAAAATAATAATGTAGTAGCATTTCCTAATGGTAATTTCTTAAGTAGTGTTATGTATTATAATAATTCAACCGGAGAGTATTATGTAATAAATGATAGTACAGTAATTGATGATAATTATGTTGATAAAACTAAAGAAAGTGTTGAAAAGATGCTTGAAGTATCTAATTCAATAATAGTGTATGACTTATTAAATAAAAAGGAGAGTAGTAATGACTAGGAGAAAAAAGCAAATAAAAAAATCGGCATTAATGATAATTATACTTACTATTTTAATTAGTATTGGCCTTTATTTTTTACTTTTTTCTAAAAGTACCGGAGGATTACTTGTAAGAAGTAAAGATAAAACTGCTAAGTTTGATTATACACTAGATAAAGAGAATACAAATTTAATGAAAGAAAATTTTAAAGAACTTAAGGATATTCTTGCAAATGATAATATTAATTATGAAGATTATGCAAAAACTTTAGCTAAACTATTTATAATCGATTTATATACAATTGATAATAAAAAAAGTATGTATGATGTAGGTAGTCTTGAGTATGTTTATGATAAAGAAAATTTTAAAACTAGATGTCAGAATACTTTATATAAAGGATTAAATGATAAAAGTACAAGAAAAAATAATGAATATCCTATTGTAGAAAGTATTAATATTGATAGTTTTGAAAATGGCGAATTTACTTACAATGATAATAAATATGAATCATATGAAATAACTTTATCTTGGGATTATAAAAAAGATTTAGGTTATGATAAAAAGGGAAAAGTAACAATAATTAAAATCGAAGATAAATTATATGTTGTTTCCTATGAAGGGGGCGAAAAATGAAACATTTAAAAAGAAAATTCAAAAGAAGTAAGCCCATAGCAAGAATTGTATATTTTTTAGTAATAACCATCTATATAATTAGTTATGCCTTCTTTGTAAAAAGCATTGTATCATTAACTGGTATTGAAACATTATTAAGATATATCCTTCTTATACTTTTTGCCTTATATATAATTATGTATGCATTTATAAATTTCTTTAAATTATGTGTAAGAAAATATAAACATTTTATAATTACTTCGGTAATAAGTGTGATATTAATCATTATATTTATTTTTTCTTCGAGTATAATTGATTTACTACTTGGAAAAATATCTTCATTAACAAATTCAAATAACTCAAAATATACAACATATTTAGTTACTTTATCTAATGAAAAGTATGATAAAAATATGGTACTTGGTATGGTTAGTGATGAAGATGATTATGAAGGAAATGTTTTAGCAAAAAAATTAATTAAGAGGGAAAAAATTAAAAATGAAATAAAAGAATTTAAATCAGAACTTGATTTACTTTATGCATTATATGATAAAGAAGTTGGAGGAATATTTATAAGTGGTAGTTACATATCAAGATATAGTAATGAAGTTGATTTTACAAATATTGCAACAGATACAAAAAAAGTATTTGAGATAAGTGAAAAAAAGAAAATTAAAAATAATGATTATTCTTCGAATAAAAGTTTAAATGAACCATTTACTGCCCTTATTTTAGGAGTGGATTCTGAAACGGATGAACTTAATGATGATGCTGCCTTTAATGGGGATACAATTATTTTAGCAACATTTAATCCAAAAACTTTAAGTGCAACGCTATTTTCAATTCCAAGAGACACTTATGTTCCAATTGCTTGTAAAGGAAAAGCATATAATAAGATTAATTCCTCAGCGGCATATGGTACAAAATGTGTAACTGATACTATAGAAAATTTAACTGGTATAAATATTGATTATTATGTGAAAATTAATTTTAAGGGTGTTGTTGATTTAGTCGAAGCTTTAAAGGGAGTTACTGTTGACGTTGAAAAACCTGATTTTAATTTTAATCAAGGTATTAACTGTAATGGTAAAGTATGTGAACAAAACTCTGATAGATTATGGGGAAGTCACACTGTATACATAGAACCGGGAGTACAAACTTTAAATGGTGAACAGGCACTTGCTTATTCAAGATGTCGTCATTTATATGCAATAAGTGATTTAGCAAGAAATAAACATCAACAAGATGTAATTATGGCTATTGCTAAAAAAATGTTAACTATAAGAAGCTATAATCAATTTGAAAAAGTATTAAATGCTGTTAGTAAAAATATATCTACGAATATGAGTAGTGATTCAATATTATCAGCTTATCAAATATTAAAGAAAATGGTTGGTAATATGCTTTCTGATGAAGACTTTATCAATATTCAAAAAACATATCTTGAGGTATATAACTTAAATGTTACATTATCTTCGGGAAGAGTATCAAGTGCTCTTGGTTATTATGAAGATAGTTTAAAAGATATTGTTAAAACAATGAATATTAATTTAGGTAAAGAAAATAGTGAAGTTATTAAATCATTTAGCTATTCAATTAATGAAACTTATGAACCTTATATTGCTGGGAAGGGCATTACAACTGGTGCAACAAATTCAACTCTTGCAAGTTTTATTGGAAAAACAAGAGATGAAGCTCAAAATTATTGTGATAAAAATGATTTAAATTGCTCATTTTCATATGTAGATAGTCAAAGTGATAAGTATAATGCTAGTGTTGACACTGATTTAATTGGTAGTCAAAATCCACCTGCAGGAACACTTTTAAGAGGAGTATCCTCACCACATTTTTATATTAATGGAGAAGTCTTAAATGATTAGACTTCTTTTTTATATGAAAAAACCACACAATTTGTGTGATTTATAAAGTTAAATTATCAATTACAACCTCAGAGGGAGTATCATTTTGATTTTGAATTTTAATTATACTCATATCCTCAAGGTAACTAAATACATGTTTTAAATAGTCATTATCTCCGCCAAGAGTTTCAGAAATATGACTAGTAAAATCTTTACCATAATTATTTATTAAATTACATATTGCAGTAATACCCTTATTGTAAGATATTACTGTGGCTATTATTACTTCATCTTTTGTAATATTTCCATTTAAATAATACTTATTATATAAAGTCATATATTGATTATTTAGTATCATACATCCAATTTTAATTGCATATTCTGGATTTGCTAAACTAGAACTATCAATTCTTTCTTTATCTACATTACCAGTTTCATAATTATATGCGCTAATTTCATAACCATTCCATATTGATTCAATTTGCATAACTCCATTTGCACCAATATTTGAATTATTGATTTCATTATAAGCATTTTCTTGAGTAAGAATAGCCATTACAAGTTTACTATCAAGCCCATATGTAGTAGCATATTTATTTACTAAATCTGTATAGTTTTCTTTAGCATAATTACTTTTTTCACTATTTGATCTATCTTCGTAATCAAAACTATAAACAGGCTTATCATCCTCATATAAATATTCTTCGTCAATTATTACATTATCAGTGTTAGCAATCACAGCATCTTGTGTAAGTGTTAAATCTTCATTAGTTTCCTTTATAGCCAAAGGAATATCTTCGGTAAGTTCATCTTTTTCAAAGGTATTTTCGTTGATAGGAATATCCTGTGATAGCTTTTCATTTTTTAAATTTGTTAAACTAACATTATTTTTTTCTTCATAATTAACTAAAAAATCAGGTTTGTATTTTTCAGTATCTATTTCAAATGTAATATTATTTGAATCCTCTTTAGCTTTTTCACTAGATACCGCACTAACTTTATTTTTTTTCAAAGCTACACCTGTAAGCATAGAAAGAAGTGAAGCACTTATTATAACTTTTTTTAAACAATTTTGTTTAGATTTATTGAGATTAGGTACTTTACTAATTAAAGTATTAATAACTTTTCTATCTGTTATAGTAAACTCATTAAAACCAGTTTTTTGAAATTTAACATTTTCAAAGGAATTTAAAATTCTATTAACTCTTATTAAATAACCTTCGAGTGATATAGACTTATTACTAGTTTCTAAAAAAGCACTATTAAGGTTACCATTATCATCTAAAGAAATTACTATACATCTTGACATAATAAACTCCACATATCATCAACATATTTTCTCTTATCTTCGGGTATTTCTAATAAAACTATGTTTCCATCATTTATTTCATATTTATTTATTATAACATCTAAATTACCTTGATCTGTTAATGTGTTATCTGTGTATACAATATAATTATCATTGTCAATATTAAATGTTTTTAATATTTCATATGTTTCTTTTTCATTTTTTTCATTTATTATTTCAAATTTATTATCCATTTTTATCCCTTATTTCTTTTTATTCTTACCATTTGTTTTTTTCTTTTTCTTTCTTTTAACAGTTTTCTTTTTAGTAGGTCCTTTTCCTTTATAACGATTATTTATATTTGGATTAGTTTTCTTTGGTTTATTTGATGTATTACTCTTCTTTTTAGGAATATTTTCCTTTGATTTAACATTAGTATTGTTTTTATCTTTTGCATTTTTACTATTATCTTTATTCTTAACTTCTTTAGCTTTATCTTTATTTTCTTTAATAACTTTGTTTTCTTTTTTAACTGTATCTTTCTTAACAGAAGCCTCTTTAGTTTCTTCTTTTGCCTTAGAAACCTCTTTAGTTTCAATATTTTCTTTAGTAATTTCTTTCTCTTTATCAGTAATCATTTTTTCAAGTTTTAATTTATCTCGTTGTTCTTTTTGATACCACAAAATTAAACCTATTGTTATTAAAACAATAAGATAAAGTGAAATTAAAACAATAAAAATAATATCAATTGGATCAAAAACTCTATTCATATCTCATCACTAATTAAATTATATTATATTTTGCTAAAAAGATAAAGTTATTTTTGATGGCAATATGTAAAAAATATGCTAAAATATTTAATGTATTTAGGAATTTATATTCATAAATACATTTAAACAGCGATGTTTATTAAAGTTGGAGTACCCGGGGCCTTAGTGGGAATCAAAAAAGTGACTAGGAATTACCTAGTTTTATTTTGTAAATAAACTTTTATTAGTAATTTTTTCTTTTAATTATGGTGAAAATGGTATAAAATATGTGTAGGTGAGAAAAGTTATGTTTAAGATAAATAATTTAAGTGTTTCAGTTAATGATAAAAATATATTAAATGATTTAAATGTTGAACTGCCTGATGGACAAATTCATGTTATTATGGGTAAAAACGGAATAGGAAAATCCACTTTATGTAAGGTAATTATGAATTATCCTGGTTATACTAAAAAAGGTAATATTGTTTTTAATAATAAAGATTTACTTAAGATGAGTACCTATGAAATTGCTAAAGAAGGAGTCATGCTAATTAGTCAAAATCCTGTGTCAATCGAAGGAGTAAGTAATGCAGAAGCCCTTAGAACTGCTCTAAAAGAAAGAAATGAAGGAACTTTAGATATCTTTAAATTTAATAAAGAGATGGAAGAAATTTGTGATAAACTTGCTTTAGATAGAAGTTTTATTCATAAAGATATAAATGTTGGAGCATCAGGTGGAGAAAGAAAAAAAATTGAACTTCTTCATATGGGTATTTTAAAACCTAAATTTATTATTTTAGATGAAATAGATTCAGGACTTGATGTTGATGCTTTAAAAGTAGTTTCTAATTTTATTAATGAATATTATAAAACATTTAAGCCTACAATATTAATTATAACTCACCATACAAATATCATTAAATATATTAAGCCTAACTATGTACATATTTTAGATAATGGTAAAATTGTTAAAACTGGAGATTATCATTTAGCGGAAAATATTGAAAATATCGGTTTTGATGAGGCATTTACTATAAGTGAAGAAGGAAAAGATGAATAATATATTAATGGATAATGTTATAAATATTATTAATGAAAGTAAAAGCCTTGTTTTAGAGGTGAAAAATAATTTAATAATTAATATATTTAATGAAAATGATATTAAAATGGATATAAATATTATTCAGCATAATAACTCAATTTTAAAAATTAACTATTTAAGTATTAATAAAGAAGATAGTAATGTTTTAATAAATGTTTTAATAAAGGGAAATAATAATAAATGTGATATAAATTATCATGTTATATCAGAAAATGGTTTTAGTAAGTCAAAGGTAAGTGTAAAAGCAAATAAAAATACTTTTGGAAATGTTATAACAGAAAATTTAAAAGGTTTAAAAGAGGGTGGAAATATCTTAATTGAACCAATTCTTGAAATTGATACTAATGAAGTTGAGGCATCACATTTTGTAACTATTGGAACTTATGATGAAGAAAGTTTACTTTATTTAAATTCCCTTGGTATTAAAGAAAATGATGCTAAAAAACTATTAAAAAAGAGTTTTATGTTAAGTATATTTGATGATAATTTTAAAAAGGAGGTTAACTATGAATAGAGAAGATTTTCCAATTTTAAAAAATGATATTATATATTTTGATAATGGTGCAACTACTTTGAAACCTAAATGTGTAATTAATAAAATAACGGATTATTATGAAAATTATAGTGCTAATGCTCATCGAGGTGATTATGATATATCATTTAAAGTAGATATGGAATATGAAAAATCTCGTGATTTAGTAAAGAATTTTATAAATGCTAAATATAATGAAGAAATTATTTTTACATCAGGAACAACAGAAAGTTTAAATATGATTGCTTCAGGTTTTTTTGCTCCCTTAATCGAGGAAGGTGATGAAATATTAATTACTACTTCAGAACATGCCTCAAATGTATTACCTTGGTTTAGACTTGAAAATGAAAAGGGTGCAGTAGTAAAATTAATTGATTTAGATGATAGTTTCCATGTTACGTTAGATAATGTAAAAAAAGCTGTTACACCAAGAACTAAGATTATTTCACTTGCTATGGTTACTAATGTAATTGGCGATGTAAGACCAATTAAAGAGATATGTGCCTTTGCTCATGAATTAGGTATTTTTGTAGTGGTTGATGGTGCTCAAAGCGTTCCCCACATGAAAGTAGATGTTTCCTATCTTGATTGTGATTTTTTAGCTTTTTCAGCCCATAAAATGTTAGGACCAACTGGAGTGGGAGTGCTTTACGGTAAAAAAGAACTTTTAGAGAATTTAAATCCTATTAATTTAGGCGGTGGTATGAATGAATCATTCGATAATCCAAAAGAAATATATTTAAAAGATTTACCTTATCGTTTAGAGGCTGGAACCCCAAATATTGCTGGAGTAATTGGTTTTGGAGAAGCTATAAAATATTTAAATAATATAGGTATGGACAAAATTCATGAAATAGAAATGAAATTAAAAGATTATTTAATTGATAAAATGATAAAAATACCTTTTATTGATATTGTTAATGTTGAATGTGATAGTGCAATTATTTCCTTTAATGTTGATGATATCTTTGCTCAAGATGTAGCATTTTATTTAAATAAATATAATATATGTGTACGAGCGGGTAATCACTGTGCTAAAATACTTAAAAATGCTACAAAAGTTAATAATACAATTAGAGTTAGTTTATATTTTTATAATACAGAAAAAGAAATAGATGAATTTATTGAACTTATTTCTAACAAAGATAAAATCTTAAAGGAGATGTTTTAATGGATGCAGAACTTAAAAGAGAAATAATTATGGAACATTACCAAAACCCACTTAATAAAGATAAAGTTATTGGTGAAGGTTATGAAAAAGTAAATACCTCTAATCAGTCATGTATTGATAATATAGATCTATATATTTTAATAAAGGATAATATAATTAAAGATATTTGTTTTACTGGAGAGGCTTGTGCTATAAGTATTTCCTCAACATCAATAATGATAAAAAACTTAATAGGTAAGACAGTAAATGAAGCAAAAGAATATATTAATAACTTTTTAAATATGGTAAATGAAAAAGAATATAACAAAGATTTATTAAATGAAGGATTAGTTTATGAAGATATTTATAAACAATCTTCGAGAAAAACTTGCGCTTCGCTTCCATATCGTGGTATAGTAGAGGTACTAGATAAATATTAAGAATAAAAAGATTGACTATTCTTGTGATAAGATAAGGATAGGGTATGGAAAATAATTTACAAATTGGAGTTGTTCTTAAGAAAAGAGAGAATATTTATACTCCAGAAAAAACAATTTATGGTTATTTTAAAGAAGAAGAAAAAAAGTTTGTTGATGAAGATAACACTCAATATGATATTATTTCTTCGAAAAAAGATAATGCAGTTGCATTTGTTTTTGATGTTGAAGTTTTGTTAAAACTTTATAATACCGATAAAGAAAATTTACCAATTATATTTTTTAAAGATATAAGCAATTATTTAATCGTAGAAAATGAAGATGATATAAAATACATTTTTAAAGGAGAAGCACCAGAAATATTAGAACCTAATGAATTTGCTAATCATTTTGTATCTTTAGTTAATGGTAAAAATGCTGAATACTTTAATTTAGATACAAGTAAAGAGTTATGTATGGGTTTATATAACAAAGTATTTATGCAACCTGAGGCTATTAAAAAGCTTGTTGTTGGTATATCTACTCATTATTTAGATACCGAAGGTATTAAAAAAAGTAATATTATTATTGATGGTAAAAAAGGTTCAATTCAAAACGATATAGTTTCTGTTTTAAAGGATACTTTACCAGCAAAAGTTTATTATGAAGATTTAAGTAATGAAAATTTTTCTTTTGATGCACTATTTATGAGCCTTGCAAATACAGGAAGTGAGTTAAATTCAACATTAATTTTAGATAATGCAGAAAGTTTATTATTTAATCCAAATAGTTATGTTTCCTCTTCGAGTGAAAATACTTTAAGAGATTTAATGATGGGAATTGATTATAAAATAATAACTGAAAGAGGAATAATTAATTATCCTACGAAAGATATGTTAATAATAATTATGGGTGACTTTTCAAGAAAACCTAAATGTGGTTATTCATCATATTTCGAAGGTGTTCCTGAAAAACTTTCTAGTTTAACAAACTATAATATTAAATTAAGACCAATGAATAGAGATATGATATTATTAAAATTATGTCATCCAGAAAATGGATTAATTCCATATTATATTAACTTTTTTGCAGAACATGGTATTAGTCTTGAAGTAAGTAATTCATTTATCGAAGAAATTTGTAAAATTGCTTTAGAAAATGAACATATTAATTTAGATAAATTAGTGTCAACAGTTTTCGAAGAGGCTATATTTGAAATACTTACAAGTGATGAACAATTTACTAATTTATCAGTTAACAAAAGAGTTTTAAAAAATAATAGGAATTATAATTTAAGATAAAATGAATTATTGACTAAGGTTAAAAATAATGCTATATTAAGTATGTAAGGAAACCTCCTTACATATAATAAAAAAGGAAGCAATCGTTTTTGTAAGGGCGAGCGCTGCCATAAATAATAGCTAACGCTTATGTTATATTACTATAACATAGGCGCGTTTTTATTTAAATATGAGAAATAGCACTGCAGAACTTAGTACTACAAATGAAACACTCATAAAAAATATTATCATAATTATGAAAAAATCTTTTAAATCTCTTCGCATTATAACCACCTCCTTGTTATTTTTTAACTTGAAAGTGGCAGCGCCCGCCTAACGGTTACTTCCAAATATAATGATAACAAGAAGTTAATAAACTGTCAACCAACTTTACATTAATTTGACACAAGATAATTTTTTGAAATATTGACTAAGAGTAAAAAAAATGATATATTAAGTATGTAAGGAAACCTCCTTGCATATAATAAAAAAGGAAGTTACTCGTAAATTCGCATTGCGAGCGCTGCCACATAATTGAGTAGCGCTTTAATCTACATGCAAATATAGATTAAGGCGTATTTTTTATTTTAAGATTAAACATAAGATGCAAACACATAGAAGTAAAATAATTATCTGTTGTATAGCATCGTGAGTTTTTTTAGTCATTTAGACCACCTCCTCATCGTTTTATAGAATTGAAAAAGTGGCAACGCCCGCTTTACTTTTGCTCCCAAGTTTAATGATAACAAGAAGTTAATAAACTGTCAACCAACTTTACATTAATTTGACACAAGATAATTTTTTGAAATATTGACTAAGAGTAAAAAAAATGATACATTAAGTATGTAAGGAAACCTCCTTGCATATAATAAAAAAAGGAAGCAATCGTTTTTAACTTGACGAGCGCTGCCATAATTGGGTTACGCTTATGTTACATCACTGTAACATAGGCTTTTTTTTTTAAAGTATAATAATTAATATTATGGCTTCTAATTACATAAAATTTTTAGTTGAAATTAGAAAAATCTAATGTTATAATAACTTTGTAAAAACGTTATGCAAGAGGAGTAGTTTAATTATTTTATTAGAGAGGAAAAGTAGTGTGCTGAAAGCTTTTCTTAAACCCTGATTAAATGAAGTAGCTTGCTAGTTGCTTACCTAAGTAAATAGGGTAGGCTGTGAGTCCGCATTAAGGATAATAAGATAAATATAAAGGTGGTACCGTGCTATATGCACCCTTTTGGTAACCATCTTTTTTTTGGAGGTAAAAATGGAAACAAAATATGATTTTAATTTAGTTGAGAAAGGAAAGTATGAGTTTTGGCTTAATAATAAAACTTTTTTAGCGGGTAATGATAAAAGTAAAAGACCTTTTGCTATTGTTATTCCCCCACCAAATGTAACAGGTAATTTACATATAGGTCATGCTTGGGATACAACACTTCAGGATATCATAATAAGATATAAAAAACTTTGCGGTTTTGATGCGTTATGGGTTCCTGGTATGGATCATGCTGGTATAGCAACTCAAGCAAAAGTTGATGAAAAATTATCTAAAATGGGAATTAATCCAAGAACTCTTTCAAGAGAGGATTGGTTAAAATATGCTTGGGATTGGAAAGAGGAATATGCAAATAATATTCATAAACAATGGGCTAAACTTGGACTAGCACTAGATTATTCTCGTGAAAGATTTACTTTAGATGAGGGACTTTCAAAAGCTGTAAGAAAAGTTTTTGTTGACCTTTATAACAAAGGACTTATTTACCGTGGTTATCGTATAATTAACTGGGATCCAAAAGCACAAACAGCACTTTCTAATGAAGAAGTTATATATAAAGATGTAAAAGGATATTTCTATCATTTAAAATATATAATCGAAGGAACAGATAAATATTTGGATGTTGCTACAACAAGACCGGAAACATTATTTGGTGATACTGCTGTTGCGGTTAATCCTAGTGATGAAAGATATAAAGATTTAATTGGTAAAAATGTAGTACTTCCGATAGTGGGAAGATTAATTCCAATTATTGGTGATGAGCATGCAGATCCAGAGTTTGGAACAGGATGCGTTAAAATAACTCCAGCACATGACCCAAATGATTACGAAGTTGGTAAAAGACATAATCTAAAAGAAATTATTTGTATAAATCCTGATGCTACGATGAATGAAAATGCTGGTATTTATCAAGGACTTTCTAGAGAGGAAGCAAGAGAAAAACTTGTTAGTGATTTAGAAAAAAATGGTTTACTTCTTTCTAAAGAGGAAATAACTCATAATGTAGGACATTCAGAAAGAACTGGAGTTATGATTGAACCTTATTTATCTTCACAATGGTTTGTAAAAATGCGTCCTTTGGCAGATAGGGTACTTGAAAATCAAAAAAATAAAGATACAAAAGTAAATTTTGTTCCAAAAAGATATGAAAAAACAATGAATCACTGGATGGAAATAACTTATGATTGGTGTATATCTCGTCAACTATGGTGGGGACATAGAATTCCTGCATGGTATAAAGGTGATGAAATATATGTTGGTGAAAATGCTCCGACTGGAGAAGGTTGGGTTCAAGATGAAGATGTACTAGATACATGGTTTTCTTCAGCACTATGGCCTTTTTCAACATTAGGTTGGCCTAATAAAACTGATGATTTAGATAGATATTTTCCTAATGATGTTTTAGTAACAGGTTATGATATTATTCCATTTTGGGTTAACAGAATGACTTTCCAATCACTTGAATTTATGAATGAAAGACCATTTAAAGATTGCCTTATTCATGGACTAATTCGTGATAAACAAGGTAGAAAAATGAGTAAGAGTCTTGGTAATGGTGTAAATCCAATTGATGTAATTGATAAATATGGCTGTGATTCATTAAGATTATTCTTAACAACAAATTCAGCTCCGGGAATGGACCTTAGATATGATGAAGAAAAAGTTGCATCCTCTTGGAACTTTATTAATAAACTATGGAATGCCTCAAGGTATGTAATAATGAATACTAATAATTTAAATGATAATAATTATAAAGAATATAATAATTATGATAAATGGATTTTAACAAAATATAATAATGTTATTAAACAAGTAACAAAATATATGGATAAATACGAATTTCATAATGCATTTAACACTCTATATTCATTTATTTGGGATGATTATTGTTCATCATATATAGAAATATCTAAAATATATTTAAATGATACTTCAAAAAGTGTACTTCTTAATATATTAACAGGTATAATAAAAATGCTTCATCCATTTATACCTTTTGTTACCGAAGAAATATATCAAAACTTACCATTTAAAGAAAGTAAATCAATAATGGAAAGTAGTTATCCAGTATATAATAAAAAAGAAGTTTATGATATTTTAGAAACTACTGAAATATTAAATGATATAACATCTCTTCGTAATTTTAAAGCAGAAAATAATATTATAAATAGTGATGCAGTTAAAATAGAGTATTTATTTGATGAAAAATTATATGATGGTTTAATTAAATTTAAAAATAAAGTAGATAATATTGAGGACTCTATTAAATATGAATCAAAATATGCTATATTATATTTTGAGGTTAAAAATAAAGTTTCTGAGGAAGATATTCAAAAAGAAATCGAAGAATTAGAAAAATCAATTAATAAAAGAAAAAATCTACTTTCAAATGAAAACTTTGTAAAAAGAGCTCCTGAAAATATAGTGGCAAATGAAAAACAAAAACTTATCGAGGAAGAAGAAAAACTTTCTAAATTAAAAAACTGATATTTAGTCAGTTTTTTTATTGTATACATTATTCATACATACTCTTTTATAATTTAAAGAGGGGTGTATATATAAATTTTGTGTTATATTTGCACTTGAATGTCCAAGAACTTCAGAAAGAGCTTTAGTACTCATACATGCTTCATCAGCATTTGTAGCAAAAGTATGTCTTGTTGTATGAAATTTTTTATTATTTATTCCCCAATATTTTAAAAATCTTTTATAATGATTTGTATAACATCGTGGTTCCATTGCTACATGTGAATTTGTTAGAAAATAATTACCAGTATTCATATTTATTACATAAAATTTTACATATTTTTTTAATATATCTGGTATAGGAATAGTTCTAAGTGATGTCTTACTTTTAGGATTAGTTATTATTAACTTTGTTTTATAATTACGTGACTTATTAACATTTTTAATTCTAAGTATTGTATGATTAACTGTAATTGTATAATTATCTAAATCAAAACTTTCTTTTTTTAATGCACATAATTCTCCGATTCGTAGGCCCATATATAAACATAATATTATTCCAAAATCACATCTATTATTATATGTTAATGCTCTTTTTTTAATTGTTTTTATTTCCTCTTTAGTAAATACTACTATTTCTTTTTGCATTTTGGGAGGAACATTAAAGTCAATTACTATTTTATGATATTTTAATATTTGTTTTATTATTATTGCTATATCATGAATACTATTTATTGATAAATCTGTACTATTTTTAAGTTCTTCCAAATAATTATTTATAATTTCTTTACTTAATTTTTTTATTTTAATGTATCCTATTTGAGATCTTATCCTAGTTTCTACAATATATAAATATGTTGTATAAGTTGATTCTTTTACTTTATTTTTTTTGAATTCTAACCAATTATCAATTTTATAATTAAAACTTTGTAAATATTCTTTATTTTTTCTAACTGGTATTTTATATATATTAAAATTTAATTCATATTTCCGAGAATATTTTAATCTTTTTTTAACCTCTTTTTTTGAATTACAAATTATATATCCATATATTATATTATTATTAATAATATCTTTTATATATTTTGCTTCAAAAGTACCATCCTTCCTTTTAATAATATTATTGTCTTTACGACTCATAAATAAATCACCTCTATTATAATTTTATCATTATAAAAGTGTGAAAAAAACACGATTAATTCATAATCGTGTTTGGTATTGTTGTAGAAAATAATTCTAAAATTAACTTTTTAAATTCCTCATTTAGATTCATTTTATCGTTATAAGAAAGATTATCTTTATCAATATAATTTGTTTTATCAAATAAGTTAAATGTAGAGTTTTCTTTTATTTCAAATTTTCCTGAAACTTTATAATTTTTTGAGATAAAATCATATTCATATGTATTTTTGTTTGTTTTATTAATATTAATTTTTACATTGTTATAAGTTATATTTATATTACCATTTTCTAATAAAATAATATTTATATTTTTGTTATTTTTAATAATATCTATATTTATTTTAGAGTTTGTAAATTCATTTATTTTTATTTCATAACCTTTAACTTTAATAGTATTATTTGAATATGTTACATTATATTTTTTTTCATTATGATTTAAATTAAATTCAAAGGTATTATTTTTATAAGTAAATAGATTATCACCTTCATGGTAAACTTCAATTTCTTTAATATTTTTACCAAGTAAATCAGTGTATATATTAACTCCTATATTACCATCATATTCTTTAATTAAATTCTTTGTTAATTTATTTAAATAATCTTTTGCGTTGTCCATATTATATCCATTTGGATAGTTATTTTTCTTTTGTAATATTTTAAATAATATTTCCATAAATTTTTCATCATTTTGAATGTTATTATTTATACTAGATAACATATTATCAAATGTAACATTTTGAAGTAAAAATGTAACTTTTTTCTTAAAAATATATTTATTATTTTCTTTACTTATATCAAATATTATATCAAAATCATCTGTATTAAAACTATTAAATAAGTATGTTTTAAATGAATTAATTAAGTAGTAATAATCATTTAATGGTATATAATCTTTATGTTCAAATAAATTTTTATTATCTATTTTAATAGGGTAGTTATTAACTTTTTTAAGTAGTAAATATGATCCCTTATTTTCATAATTATATATTAAATTGTTAAGCTCGTTATTATTTTTATATATTGTTTGTGCATAAGCCATTTTTTCATTTTCATAATCTAAATCACACTCAAAGTTATATAAATAATCAGTATTATTATGATTTAAATTCATATTTCCAATAAAACTAATTGGTTTATCTATTTTAAAGTCTAAATAATTATTTGCTTTATTATATATAATATCAAGGTAATTATATCCTTTACTTATAACAGATTTATATACTTCTTCACCATTTTTATTAAATATAAATAGGTAGTAAAAACATATTCCTAAAGCACCAGTTATTAAAAGTATTCCAAGTATAGAAAATATAATACCAAAAACACTTTTTTTCTTTTTAGGTTCTGGTTTATATACTTCAATATTTTGATTTGGAACAAGTGGTGGAGTTATATCTAAATTTTCTACATTATTTTGATTTTCATTTATAGTTTCATTATTCATTTTCAATCCCTTTCTATCATATATATAATATCATAATTTTTGCAAAAAAAAATCAATTTTTTAAAATAAATTTAAAAAAATGATAATTGAGTATTTTCTTCATAATTATTTGCTACTTGTTTTTTGTTTTCTAAAGATTTATTAAATTCTCTTTCTAGATGTACTAGATAAATAACAAATTCATATAAATGTCTTTTGTTTAGATAGGTTACTCCATCTTTATTTTTAAGTGGTTTTACTTTATCTGTATCAAATTTATCATATCTGAATGATAGATGTTCAACTAAAAGGGACACATATTTAAAATAATATTTATTATTTACATAACCATTTTTAATATCTTTTACATAGTTAAGTAGGCCATAAGCACTTTCATAAATATCATCATATTTATAAAAATCATTTGTTAAAAGTTCTTTTGAAATCATTTGTAATATAGATAAATTAATTTTTTCATTTTCATTTAAATTATCATATGAAGTAAATGTCATATTATTAATTTGCATGCTTAGTAAGTGATTTATTAGTGATGGTGGGTTAAATAATATTGCTTCATCTTTAAATAGAATATCACTTTGTCCTTGCACTCTTTTGCCACATTTATTCCATTTTCCCTCGATTCCATTTCTTTTTGGACTTTTATAACAAATACAAAAATGTTTTGAGGCATCTTTTGCATCCACTAAATTAAATTTAGCAAGATATGCAAATAGGTTTGCTTCATTTTCAAATCTTCCTGTAAAATTTGTTATACCATCAATACTATCAAGTTTAAAATTTAATATACTTTCTAATTTGATTGTCTTATACCTATCAGATTTATCTTCGTTTGTACTTCTTGTTTGATCTATAGCTAAATAATATTTCATTTTTTTATTTCCTTTCTTTTCCTTCATAAAGTTTAAACGTTTCACTATATAGTTTATGAGATATTCCCTTTATTAAGGTATCTTTACTAATAAACTCAAAATCCTTTTCTTTTAAAATACTATTTAGTTCATTTTCATAAAATATTAAAAAGTTTTCTACATATTTATCAATAATATTTAAAAGAAATAAATAATCTTTTTCATTTAGTAATGTTATATTTAATTTATTAATGTAAACATAAAAATTTTCTTTAACTATATTATATAATTCTATAAATTTTTCATTTACATTTGTAATAAATCTTTCTTCATATTCATGTGCTATTTCATATTCTAAAAAATATTCAGATTTGTAATAAGTTACATCTACTGGGGTATATTTTTTTATTACATATGGATTAAATAGTATTAAACTAGATATACAATAGTCTTCATAACCAATAGAGTATATTACCATTGAACTTATGTAGAAACCATCATAATCTTTTGCAATTTGTTCATAATCAAGTATTTTTTTATCTTTATTATTACTTGGGTATTTATTATATGCTTCATTAAAATCTTTTACACTATTAATAAATAATATATTAGCGTTATCATTTAATTCTATAATTGAGGCTTCACTGTTAAATTTTTGAAAAAATATACTTGGATGTTCTTCGAGAAACATTAGCCATTCATTTGCATTAATATCTGTATGCTTTGTAAGCCAAAGTCCACCATATGGTTTAGTATTAAAGGGAACAATATCCCTAAAAATTGATGAATTTATATTTTTTGTACCAAATGTAATAAATCTATCCATATTTCCCCCTTAAATTTAGTGTATATATTAGCATATATTAGCCAAAATATCAATAGTATTAAAAATATTTTAATTTTATTAGCACTTTCTATTGACAAGTGCTAGGTATAGTAATATAATGTAAGTATGAAAGGAAGATGATATGGTATGTTACCAAGTAGAATATTTTTAGATGATTTTTTAGATGATTTAACTCCAAGTAAGGAAAACAATAAAATGATATGTGACGTTTATGAAGAGGATGGAAAATATTTCATCGAAGTAGATGTTCCAGGATTCAAGAAAGAGGATATTAAAATTGAGTGTGATAAAGGTAACCTTAAAATAGTTGCTGAAAAACATTCAAATAAAGAAGAACATAATAAGAAAAAATATATTCATCGTGAAAGAAAATTCTATGAAAAATGTGAAAGATCATTTTATCTTGGAGATGTTGATGAAAGTAAAATCTCTGCAGAATTTAAAGATGGTACATTAAAAATTGTTGTTCCTAAAGAAGAAAAAGAATCTACTAAAAAACTAATTAATATTGACTAAGGCTAAAAACCTTAGTTTTTTATATTTAAAAATAGTATTTTATATTATATAATTATTGTATGAAAAGAAGTAGGAAAAAAGATAATTCATTTAAATTAATATTTCATTATTTAAAAGAGGATAAAGTAAAAATGATTTTACTTGTTATTTTGATGATATGTAATTACATACCAGATTTATGTTGCCCAATATTTATAGGTAAAGCCTTAGAATTTTTACTTTTAAAAAAATATGCTTTATTTGTAAAATATTTAGTTTTATATTTTTCTGGATATGTAATAGTTTATGGAGTTCTTTTAATTCCTAGAATGATTTTATATAATAAATTACAAATGAGTTTTATTAATAAAGTTTGTAAAGATATGTATAATAAATATCAAAATTTACCCGCTATAGCATTTGAAAAAGCAGGAGTTGGTGAACTAATAAATAGACTTTCTTCGGATCCAGATAGAGTACTTGATTTACTTAATCAACTAGTAAAAATGATTTTAAAGATAATTATGGCATTAATAATTGTTGTAGTGTCATTTAAAATATCTATTTTTATTGGTATTGAAATAACTATTTTTGCAATAATTATGGGTATAATTTCTTCGAAATATTTTCCTGTTATTAAAAATACTCAAAAAGAAATTAAAAAAGAAAGTGATAAACTTATAAAAAGAACAACAGAAAATTTAACTGGAATTAGAGAAATTAAAGCATTAGGCATTAAAAATAATATGATTAATTTAATAAATAATGATATTGATAATTACTGTAATAAATCTTTGAAAATAAATAGATATGAATCAGTATATAATGGATTAAATAATATAGTTTATTATGTATTACAATTTATTATTTTATTAACATGTGGATATCTTTTTATAAAAGGTCATATTGTTTATAGTGTACTTATGATGGTTCATACTTATATTTGGCGAATAGATGAAGTTGCGGAAACGCTTTCCTCTTTTGGAGTAAATTATAATAAAGTAAAAGTATCATTATCTAGAATTGATGAAGTAGTTAATAATAAAATATTTAAAGATGAAATTTATGGAGATATTAATTTAAATAATCCTAAAGGAAATGTTACTTTTAAAAATGTATCATTTAAATATACTAAAAAAGAAAACTTAACACTTGATAATTTATCATTAAATATTAAAACTAATCAAAAAACAGCTATTGTAGGAAGAAGCGGTAATGGTAAAACAACTATATTTAATTTATTACTTAGATATTTTGATGTAACAAATGGAGAAGTTTTAATTGATGGCGTAGATATTAAAGACCTTTCTGAGGATTCTTTAAGAAAAACTATTTCTTGTGTTAGACAAAATCCATTTTTATTTAATATGTCTATCTTTGAAAATTTTAAAATAGTTAAACCAGATATTACTTTAAAAGAGGTAAAAGAAGTATGTAAAAGAGCATATATTGATGAATATATAGAAAGTTTACCTAAAAAATATAATACAATTATTGGTGAGGGAGGAATAAATCTTTCCGGAGGTCAAAAACAAAGGCTTGCTATAGCAAGAACACTTTTATTAAATACAAAAATAATTTTATTTGATGAGGCTACTTCAGCACTTGATAATGAAAGTCAAAAATATATAAAAATGTCAATTGATGATTTAACTAAAGATCATACTATTATAATAATTGCTCATAGACTATCCACTATAATTGATGCTGATGAAATATTAGTTATTGAAAATGGTAAATTAGAATCAAAAGGAACTCATAAAGAGTTATTAAAAAAATCAAAAGTTTATAAAGGATTATATGAAAATGAAGAAAGAATGTAATAATAAAGAATTTGTATTTGATACAGATGATTTAAAAATAGAAAGAAAAAATAAGATGTATTTATCTAATAATGAAATAAAAACATTAGAAAAATATAATGTTAATTATAATAATTATGATAGTTTATCAAGTTTAATATTTTATTTAAATGAGATAGAGGGTGATGATGATCTTGAACAGCTTGCTATAGAACTATCAGAATTTAACTATTATAATAATCAAAATAAATAACTGGAATAATACCAGTTTTTTTTATTAAATAAAAAATTATATAAAAACACCTCAAACCCAGTATTTACCTTGTTAGTATTTTCTTAAATCTTATATAGGAAAATTTAATGCTTATTTCACGTAAGAGGGCACTAGATTTTTAAATAAATAGATGCTATAATTTAGTAGTAAGATACGAAAATACGAAGGAGCTTTTTCTCAAATGTATAAGATAAGAGAAAAATGACCCCAGTATTTATAAGGGATTGGAGTATATTATGGAAAAAAGTAAAATAACAAAATCACTTGCAGTGTTTGCATCAGTATTATTAATAATTATTATAGGAGTTGCTTCATTTGCATATTTTGGAACATTTAATGTAAATTTAAATAATAATGTAGCAGTAAATATTAATTCATCAAGTCCAGGTAATGCAACATTTACCTCAAATGCAACGCAGTTAAATTTACAAGTACCAGCGGCAAATATGAGTTTTACAGTAGCAAATAATACTGTTGCTGCCAAAGAGGATACTGCTTTTTTAGATGTAACTCTTACAGGTTCACAAAATTTACTAACAACATGTACATATGATATAGTTTATGAATATGATGCAGAAAGTAATGTATATGGACAAGGTACAACTACAAAAACAGGTGATGCTACAAAAGAAATAACTATTGAAGTAAATGGTATGAATGGAAATAATCATTTTGCTACAGAAACTAATTTTAATTTTGATACAAGTAAAGGATGGAGTAATGCTACTTCCACAAAAGGAGCAAAAGTTACATTAGTAACTGGAGCTACATTAAAAAGTTTAGGTTCTGAGCAATCCACTAGATGGAAAGTTATTGGTAGATATTATAATTTAGATTTAAATCAATATGCTTTAAGTGGTAAATCTTTTACTGGTAAAATATATGTAGAAAATGTAAATTGTTCTACAGAAGATGGTACAACTGTTAAAAAAGGTTATGAAACAATACTTGCAAATAATGGAGGGAAAACGGCAATTGAAGCAAAAGGTACACCAGATTTTTCAGCATCCGCAACAGAAAATGAAGGAATGTATAAAGCAACAGATGACTTAGGAACTTCATATTATTTCAGAGGAGCAGTAGATAATAACTGGGTAAAATATGGTAAGTATACAAAAGATACATATTATGGTTGGGATGATAATAAAGGTTATAATATTTTAACTGAGTCTTGTAATGGAGTAGAGAATTGTTACAAAATAGCTTCAAAAGGTGATGATATATATTGGCGAATAATAAGAATAAATGGAGATAATTCAATAAGATTGATTTATGCTGGAACTGATGCACCTGACAGTAATACAAAGATTACTATGGCTGTACAACCTGATGAATTAACAGAAAAAACCTCAATAGGTTACTCACTATTTAATGTAGCCAATGAAAGTGCGGAATATGTAGGGTATATGTATACAATAGGAGAGCAACATGGAACGAGCCAAAGTAGTACTATTAAAACTTATTTGGAAGATTGGTATGCAAATTATACTGATTTAAATAAAATCGGAACAAAAATAACAGATCAAATATATTGTAATGATAGAACTGCTTCAACAAATAGTAGTGGTGCCACAGGAGAAATAAGTTCATGGGCATCAATGGGAACAGACTATTATTATGGAGCGCACAATAGAATATGGGGAGATGGTTCAAAATCAAATCCGATTTTAACATGTGCAAATGCAAATGATAAGTTTAGTACAACAACAACTAAGGGTAATGGTAAGTTATCTTATCCAGTTGGATTAATAACAGCTGATGAAGTCAATATGGCAGGAGTTAATAATTATCTTAATAACAAGAGTTATTATTTATATACCGGAAAATGGTATTGGTTAGGTTCACCTTTTAATTTTGAGAGTGATTGTACTGCTGTATTCAAGGTTGATAAGGATAGTCTCACTTATGATTTCTTCTTTCAAGATCAAGGCGTGCGTGGTGTAGTCTCTCTATCTTCTGATGCTAAGTTACTTGGCAGTGGTACATACGATGATGTGTATATCGTAGAGTAGAATTAAGTGATAAATAATAATGAAAGGTAATTATGAATATAGAAAAGTTAAAAAGTGAGTTAATTAGTCAAAAAAATTCAAAATTTAAGGGTAATATATATCATTATTCACAAGTTAATTTTGCATATAATTCTAATAAAATTGAGGATACACATTTAAGTGAGAATGAAACTGAAGAAATATTTGTAACAAACTCTTATATATCTAAGGAAGATGATGTAGTAAAATTAGATGATTTAATTGAAATGAATAAAATTCTTAAAAAAGGAATATCTGATTAAGATAATCCAAGATATAATGTTGGATGATTTAAGATAGTTCCTAATAAAATAGGTTTAATTAATATTATAAGTACATCTTCACCTAAAGATACTCCAAAAGATATTGATAATTTACTTTCTTGGTATAATTCAATTGAAAATATTACTCTTGAGGATATAATTGAATTTCATTATAGATTTGAAAAAATACATCCTTTTGGAGATGGCAATGGTAGAGTGGGAAGAATGATAATGTTTAAAGAATGCTTAAAGAATAATATAATGCCTTTTATTGTACTAGATAATGATAAACCTTTTTATTTAAGAGGTCTTAAAAATTATGAAAATGATAAAATGTTTTTAATTGATACAGTGAAACATGAACAAGATTTATATGAAATAGCAGTTAATGATATGCTTGATTTTGAAATATAATATAATGAAAAAAATTAACGAAAATCCTTGACTATATCAGGGATTTTTTGGTATAATCTTATTGTTTTAAGTCATTTCATCCACTCTAAAAAGGTTTTTAAAAGATTATCTTACCTTAAAGGTGTGACTTATGAAAAGGAGGAAAAGAAATGAAAGCTATAATTAAAACAGGTGGAAAACAATATTATGTTGAAGAAAATAGTCGTATCTATGTTGAAAAATTAGATGTTGAAGCTGGACAAAAAGTTGTTTTCGATGAAGTATTATTTGTTGATGGAAAAGCTGGAAAACCATTTGTAAAAGGAGCATCAGTTGAAGCTGAAGTTATTAAAAATGGTAGAGGTAAAAAAATAAAAGTATTCCATTATCGTCCTAAGAAAAAATCTAGAAAAACTCAAGGACATAGACAAGCATATACTTTAGTTGAAGTTAAAAAAATTAATGGTTAATAATGATTAAAGTTAATAAAAATGGAAATGTTATTAAAATAACTGGTCATTCAGGTTATGATAATGCTGGTAAAGATATTGTATGTGCTAGCGTATCAAGTATAATTTATACTACTGTAAATGGTCTATTAAATATCAATGAAAAAAGTATTGAATTTCTAGATAATGATGAATATATGGAAATAAAAGTTCTTTTATCTGATGATATTACAAACTCATTAATTTTAAATATGATGACTATGCTTAAAGAAATAGAAAAATGTTATCCTAAAAATATTAAAGTTAATGAAGAATAATAGTAAAGGAGAATAGAAATGTTATATATAAGTTTAAATATTCAAAGATTTGCTCATGTTAAGGCTCAAGGTTCTACTAAGAACAATCGTGATTCAGCAGGTCGTAGATTAGGTGCTAAACTTTCTGATGGACAAACATGTAATGCTGGAAGTATTATTTACCGTCAAAGAGGAACTAGAATTTACCCAGGTACTAATGTAGGAATGGGAAAAGATCATACTTTATTTGCTAAAGTTAATGGAACTGTTAAGTATGAAAGAATGGGTAAAGATAAGAAAAAAGTATCTGTTTATGAGAAATAATAATGCCTTAATGGCATTTTTTTTGAAGGAGGGTTTATTATGTATTTAGTTAGTATTGATGAAAAAGTATTACCACTACCAATGGGAATCAATATAAATAAATTTAGTAATTACTTTTCAGATGGAATATTATTTATTGATTATCTTGATGATGAAGAAAAAAATAAAGTATTAAGTGATTTATTTAATAATATAAGTATTTTATTTTGTTCATATGATTTAAATAAATATGATTTTGAAAAGAAAAAGACTATTAGAAATAATATTAATTATGCAAGATGTATGGAAAAATACTTTAATGAAAATAATATGTATAGTGAAAGTAATAGTATTTTAAAAGAAATTATTGTAGAAATGATTTCTTACTATGCAAATTATAAGGAATTTGATACAATAGATATAAGTTTAAGGGGAAGATAATATGTTTGTTGATGAAGTTAAAGTTAAATTAATTGCTGGTGATGGAGGTATGGGATGTACTTCCTTTCGTAGAGAAAAATTTGTACCTATGGGTGGACCAGATGGTGGAAATGGTGGAAGAGGAAGTAATATTGTTTTTGTTGGAGATAAATCTTTAAAAACTTTAGTAGATTTAAGATTTCAAAAGATTATTAAAGGTAAAAAAGGTGAAAATGGTATGGGTTCCAATAAATATGGTAAAAATAGTGAAGATATCATTATTAAAGTACCTCTTGGAACTACTGTTTATGATGATGATACTAATCTTATTGTAAGCGATATAGTCGAGGATAATCAATCTGTTATAGTTGCTCATGGTGGAAGAGGCGGAAGAGGTAATAAAGCCTTTGCTACTCATGAAAATCCTGCTCCAAAGTTTTCTGAAAATGGTGAACAAGGAGAAATAAAATATTTAAGATGTGAACTTAAAGTTTTAGCGGATGTAGGACTTATTGGTATGCCAAGTGTTGGAAAATCAACATTTTTAAGTGTAATATCTTCGGCTAAACCTAAAATAGCAAGTTATCATTTTACAACTTTATCACCTAATTTAGGAGTGGTTAAATTAGGTAGTGATTCTTTTGTAGTAGCAGACCTTCCTGGATTAATTGAAGGAGCAAGTGAAGGAGTAGGTTTAGGAGATAGATTCTTAAGACATGCTGATAGATGTAAAGTTTTAGTACATATGGTAAATATGTCTAAAATGGAGGGTAATGATCCTATTAATGATTATAAAGTAATTAGGGAAGAACTTTCTAAATACTCTAAAAAACTTGCAAATAAAAAAGAAATTATTGTTGCCTCAAAAATGGATATGCCTGATAGTAAAGATAATTTAATAGAATTTAAAAAAGCTTATCCAGATAAAGATATATTTGAAATAAGCTCTATTACTCATTTTGGTATTGATGATTTATTAAATAAAATAAATGAAACTTTAAAAACTGAAGAAGAATTTTCTTATGATAAAGATGAGTTTGAGGATGAAGTTTATATTAAATTTAAAAAAGATAAACCTTATGAAATAACTAAAGATGGTGATACTTGGGTTGTTACAGGTAAAGAAATAGAAAGATTATTTAATATGACTAAGTTTACTGAAGAAGAGGGAGTTCTTCGTTTTGGTAGAATACTTCGTGCTATGGGTGTTGAAGAAACCTTAGAAAAAATGGGCGCTAAACCTGGTGATGATGTAGCAATAAATGATTATTTATTTACGTATAAAGGTTAATTTATCATACATTTTTAATTTTTTTGATTTAAATGCAGGCATTTCTAAAATGTTTGTATTTTTTAATTGCTCTTTTATTACAATAACTTTATTCTTTTCTACATTAACTGCTTTAAAAATAATTATTCCATGATTATCAAAACCAATTACATCAATGTTTTCTTTCATAAAAAAAGTGTGAATTGAATTTGTTTTAGGAAAAATTATTCCATAATCAAAATCTTTTTTACCCATAAATCCAATTAATTTCTTCAAAAAATTATTTGCTATTTTTACTTTTATATTTTCATCATCACTTATTTGCAATATCATATTTTTTTCTCCATTATAATCATATCAAAAAAAGTAAAAAAAATGTATAATTTTTAAAAAATAATTTTTAATTTATTGACTAAAGTAAAAAAATATTATATGATTATCTTGATAATAGAAGGGAGATTTTTAAAATGGATGAAAATTCAAAAAAAAGTAATGTAGTTCTTCTTACAGTAATAGCTATAGTAACTATGTTGGTTGTTGTAATTGGAGCAACATTTGCTTATTTAGCAAGTCAAGTTGATGGAAAGGGTAATTCAAATATTAATGTAACAACTAATGTATCAAGTGATTTATTTTTAATTGATGCAGGTGCTCCAATTGAAATAGTGGCAAATACTGAAAATTTTGGTAAAGATCAAGCAGCTGCTGGAGAAGATTTAAGTGCTGAATCACTAGGAAGTATAACTTTTACAACAAATAGTGATACTGAATCTAAAAGAAAATATAAAATTGATTTAAATATTTCACAAAATGATATGGAATATACTTCAGGAACTTGTTATGAAAAAACTAATACAGTAGAGGTTGATAAAGAAAACTGTAATGGTGAAAATATTTGGGCTACTGATGGTAAAGCAGAAAAATGTTATGCTAAAGGAAATGTTGTATCAAGAACTGATTATTTAGATAATATGTACTCTTGTACTGCAAGTGATATGTATATTTGGGAAACTAGAAAGGATGCTGAATTAGTATTAGATTTCTATAAAGTTGATAATACTAAAACTTCAGAAACTTGTAACACTGGAAAATGTTATGATCCTAATAGACAAGTAGTTGATGGAATAACTTCTGAAGCTGCTTGTGATGGTAATAACAGATGGGTTGCTGATTACTTTAATGCAACAAATAATAAGTGTTATGTACTTCAAAATACATATGATATTACTAATTCTCAAGGAACTCTTAATTTAGTAGATAATGTAGAAATGACCACAAGTAAAACTATTGGTAAAGTAAATGATTACTATATGGCTAGAGTAACATTAATAAACTATATGCATAATCAAATCCAAAATGGTTCTAAGAAATTTATGGCTAATATAGAATATTCTCAAATTATTTCTGAACAACCTTAATAGATTAATTTAAATAAATACTAGGCTTAAACCTAGTTTTTTTATGTAAATATATTATATTCGTACTTGAAAATATATCAAAATAATGATTAAATTATTATAGATAGAATAAAGGAGATATTTTGTATGGAAAAAAATATTAATGTAAAATTAATGGGAGTATTTGCAAGTATTCTTTTATTATTTATTGTAATAACAGCATCATTTGCCTATTTTGGTTCATTTGATGTAAATTTAAATAATAATGTAGCAGTAAATATTAATGCAGTTTCTCCTGGAAATGCAACATTTATTTCAAATGCAACACAACTTAATTTACAAGTCCCTGCGGCAAATATGAGTCAAACAGCCTCGAATAATGAAATAGCGGCAGCAACAAATACTGCAACACTAACAGTAAATTTAACTGGTGCAGCAAACCTTTTTACAACATGTACATATGATATAGTTTATGAATATGATAGTACCTCAAATGTATATGGTAAAAGTCCTACTACAAAAAATGGTAATAAAGAAATTACATTACAAGTATCAAATGTAAATGGAACAAATAACTTTGCAAATGAAAAAAACTTTGACTTTGATTCAAGTTGGACAAACAATAAAAGAACATTAGTAAGTGGAGCCACTATTTCAAGTGATGGAACATTAACTACCCAAAACATATCAATAACAGGAAAATATTATAACTTAACTATTCCTCAGACATCAATCGAGGGAAAAGCCTTTACAGGAAAGATATATGTAACAAATCATAGTTGTAGTACAAGTGAACCAGCATATAAAACAATTTTAGCCAATAGTAAAGTAAATGAAACGACACCAAATTTTGCAAGTACAGCAACAACAAATGAAGGTTTATTTAAAGCTGATGATGATTATACTGCAACAACAGGAATGAAGTCATATTATTTCAGAGGTGCCGTAGATAATAATTGGGTAAAATTTGGAAAAGATAGTACAGGAAAAGATATTTATTGGAGAATAATAAGAATAAATGGTGATGGCAGTATAAGAATGATATATACAGGAACAACCGCACCAACAGAAAGTACTAAAGTAGTAATGACAGGAACAGGAACACAAATCAATGCGACGACATATAAATTTTATAATGGTGATAATAATCCATCATATGTAGGATATATGTTTACAAAAGGTCAGCAACATGGTAATGGTACACCAAGTACAATAAAAACAGCAATAGATAATTGGTATAAAACAACAACATTAGAAACAGATGCGACAACAAAAAGTTTAGTAGCAGATCAAATATTCTGTAATGATAGGAGTGCTACAACAAGTAGTAGTGGAACACCAGGAGAAATAAGTGGAAGTATGTCTGCAAGTACAACATATTACTACGGGGCATATGTAAGATTAGTAACAAATAAAAGTCCAAAATTAACTTGTCAAACAGCAAGTGATAAATTCACAGTAAATACAAGCAGTATTGGAAATAAAGTATTAGAATACCCAGTAGGCTTAATAACAGCGGATGAAGTTGCAATGGCAGGGGGAGTATATGGTTCTAGTAATAGAAACAGTTCTTATTATTTGTATACAAACCAAAGTTATTGGTTGGGGTCGCCTATTAGTTTCTATTCGAGTAGCTTTGCTAATGGGTTTGATGTGTATTCAACGGGTGCTTTGAATGATGATTTTGTGACTAATACGAGTGGCGCCCGTCCCGTCGTTTCTCTATCCTCTAAATCTAAGTTATCGGGCAATGGAACATATTCGAATCCATACACAGTAAGTTGATTTGGTTGATTGAAGTAATTTTGTTATAATAATTAGAAAATTTATAAATATATTTTAAAAGGAGAAGTAAAATGAAAGATAGAAAATTTATATTATATATTGTAATAATAGTATTTATTGCATCACTTGGAACACTTACTTATAGAGTAGGCTCATCAATAAAGGCAAAGAAAGATGCTATAATCGATGAATATAATAAAGAAAAACAAGAAATTAAAGATAAACAAAAGAAGGCTGAGGAAGAAGCTAAAAAAAGACAAGAGGAATTAGAGCAAAAAAGGAAAGAAGAAGAGCTTGAAAGAGAAAAAGATAGCTTTAATAATATGCACGAATTTTATGCTGGGACTCAAGGTGGAACTGCCACAGGCCTTGAGGTTGATGAAATAATCAAAAGTAATAAAAAATCAAGTGAACATTTAATTGAGGTAATATTTGATGATACTTCTTATGGAACTGATCCAGATAAAATCAAAGAAATTAAAAGTATGCTTAAAAGCTTTAATGGTTACAAATTACAAAATTATGAAATATCTGTAGATTATGATGAAAATGGTTATGTAAATAAAGTAACTATTGAGTCAAAGTAAGGAGGAAGTAAGATGTTATTAAATATTATTTTATTAATTATTGTAATTATATCAGGAATGATTTTATCATACTATAATGGTTTTGTTAAAAAAGGTAATAGAGTTAAAGAAAGAGAGTCTCAAATAGATGTTTTATTAAACCAAAGATTTGATTTAATTCCAAATATAGTTAATTGTGTTAAGGGTTATGCTAAACATGAAAAGACTACATTAGAAAATGTTACTAAACTAAGAAGTGATTATCAAAATAATGGATTTAGTACTAAAGAAACTGAAAAGATTGATAATCAAATAAATAATCTTATGGCAATTGCAGAAAGTTATCCAGATTTAAAAGCAAATGCAGACTTTTTAAATTTACAAAGAAATTTAAATGAAATAGAAAATAAATTAAGTTATGCAAGAACAAGTTATAATAATGCAGTTACATCATTTAATAATGCAGTAGAAAGTGTACCCTCAAATATAATTGCTAAAATATTTAACTTTGAGAAAAAAGACTTATTTCAAATTGAAAGTGAAAAAAGAGAAAATATTAAAGTAAATTTATAAAAATGCTATTTTAAATAGCGTTTTTTTATGCTAAAATATTATTGTATACTAGGAAAGGGTAGTGGACTTATGAATAATACTTTAGAATATTTAAAAAATAATGGAATTGATGTAGATTTAGGATTATCTTTTATTGGTGATGAAACCTCTTATAAAGAACTTTTATTAGAGTTTAAAAATGGTTTTATTAATCAAATGAATGAAATTAAAACTTTATATGAAAATAAAGATATTGAAAATTATGGAATAAAAGTTCACGCTCTTAAAAGTAATTGTAAAACTTTTGGAATAATGACTTTTGCTAATATGGCTTATGAACACGAAATGGCTGCGAAAAATGGTGATATTAATTTTATAAATCAAAATATTACTAATCTTTTTGTAAAGGCAAATGAACTATATAAAGTATTAGATACTTTCTTCGGAGGTAACAATGAATAATTTAATAAATGATTTATTTAATATAATTGATATAACTTTAATAGATTTAAACGAAGATAAAGTATATTTATATGATAAATATACAGAAAATCCATCAAGTATTAGTTATGAAGATTACTTTGAAAGATGTAAAAAAAGTCTTCATCCAGATTATGCAAATACTTATTTTAATGAAATAAGTGCTAATAATTTACCTATTGATGGATATAAAACTATTAACTTTTTAAAATTATCTAATTTACTTATATACGATAATTATACTGCTCTTGTTAAACTACTTCCAGGTAATAAAGTATTTATTATTTCATTTAAATCTGAAGAAAAACCTAAAAAAGAAGAAAAAAATGATATAAGTAGTGATATAACTGATTTAATATTAAATATTGAAAATACTTTAGAAAGTATTTCTAGAGATAATAATGAAGTTAATAATTTATATAATTATTTTTCATCACTTTTATATGATGTTGTTAAGAAAAACCCAGAGATTAATAAATATTATGAAGGAAAACTTATTAGTAAAATGAATAATTTTACAGAATATCTTTTGATAGTGGATGATGATAATTTAACAAGAAGTATATTTAAAAAGGCATTTTCTTCGTATAATATAATCGAAGCTAAAAATGGTGAAGAAGCTGTAGAAATAATTAATAATAATTTAAAGACAAATGAAAAAAATATTGTAGGAATGTTTTTAGACTTAAAAATGCCTGTTATGGATGGCTTTGGTGTTCTAGACTTTCTAAATGAAAAAAGACTACTTAATAAGATGCCTGTTGTTATAGTTTCCGCAGATGATAGTAAAGATACTAAAGAAAAGGTATATGCTTATGAAATAGCGGATATGATTGAAAAACCATTTAACTTTGAAATTATTAATAAAAGATTAAATAATATGGTAAGAATGTATTCAAAAAATAATTATTTAACAGATATTATTAAATCTCAAAATAAAGATTTAAGTAATATTTTAGATAATTATGTAGAGGCTTATTTAATAGATAATAATGCTGTATATGAAAAAGTATATGAAGTGCTTTCTTTAATGCTTACAAATAATAAAGATATAATTATTAATGCAGCTAAATATTATGATGTAGGTTTAAAACTTGTACCAGTAACATACTTTAATAATTTTAATAATTTAAATGAGAATGAAAAAAAGAAAATATATTCTTATCCAAATAAATCAGTAATTGTTTTAAATAATATTAATTCTTTAGATGAAAAAACTAAAGAATATGCTAAAAATATATGTTTAATGCATAATGAAAGATATGATGGTAAGGGCTTTCCTAAATCTTTAAAAGAAAGTGAAATACCTTTATATGTATATCTTGTAAATATTGCTTATGAATATGCAAGAGGCACTATTAAAAATATTTCTAAAGAAGAAATGATTAAAATAATTATAAGTAAAAATAATACTAAATATAGTCCTGAAAGTATTGAAATATTTAATAAAATAAGTGGTGATATTAAATGATAAGATCTTGTTTACTTCAGATATTATCATTATGTTATTTATTATTATTACTTTCTGTATTTACTAAAAAAAGAAAAGAAAAAAGTTTAGAAAATAAAAACTTTGAAATATTTTCTATATTAACATTTATGGTATTATTATTTGATGGAGTAAAAAACTATTTATTATTTTTTCAAGATAAATATGAACTATTAAATATGATTATTTGTAAAGGCTTTTTAGTAAGCACCATTATATGGAGTACTTGGCTAATTATATATATAAGTTCTCTTAAAAAAGAACATAAAACTTTAAAAGAGTTATTTAAAAGTAATCCTTTTTATATAATTTTAATAATAATAAGTTTAATATTATGTGGGGTGAGTATTTATTTAAAACCAAATTATTTTGTTGATATTGATAAATTAATTGCTTATCAAAATGGAAAAGATTTATATTTTACTTATATAGTTAATATCGTTTACAGTGGACTTTTAGTAATATATATGATTTATAAAAAAGAAAAACTTGATTTTAGTAAGAAAATGATAGTATTTTCTTTTGCATTTTTAAGTCTTATTGGAATAGTAATTAGTTGGGTAAATCCAAGTGTTTCAATTAATAGCTCGATAATGGGACTTGTTATGGCTCTTATTTATTTTACAATGGAAAATCCAGATTTAAAAATAATAAATGAACTTGAAAAAGATAAAGAAGAGGCTAATGAAGCCTCAAAAGCAAAAACTGATTTCTTATCAAATATGAGTCATGATATTAGAACACCAATGAATGCTATAATAGGTTTTTCTGAAAGTCTTCTTACAGAAAATATGCCAATTAATCAAAAAAGTGAAGTTCAAAGTATTTATGATGCAGCATCAACATTATTAGGAATTATTAATAATATTTTAGATGTTTCAAGAATTGAAAGTGGTAAAGAGGAAAAGAAAGAAACTACTTATGAAATGCGTAAGATTGTTATGCAACTTTCTTCGGTGATAACTGCTAAACTAGATCAAAATAAAGTAAAACTTAATATAAATATATCTTCGGATGTACCTAAATTTATGATAGGTGATGAACTTAAAATATATCAAATACTTATGAATATATTATCAAATGCCGCTAAATATACAAATGAAGGTCATATAGATTTTAATATAAGTAGTGAAAATGTTGGTGATATGGCTACAGTTAAATTTTCTGTAGCAGATACAGGAATAGGCATTAAAGAAAGTGATTATGATAAATTATTTGTTAAATTTTCAAGAATTCATAATCAGGAAAATTATAATGAAGTTGAGGGTACTGGACTTGGTCTTGTTATAACAAAGAAGTTAGTTGAACTTTTAGGAGGTACAATATCATTTACCTCAAAGTATAAAGTTGGAACAACATTTACTGTAGTACTTCCACAGAAAATAGATTTTAATGCTATTGAGAAAGAAGAAGTTAATACTCAAACTAAAGTAAGTACCTCAAATGTACATTTTGATGGATCACTATATGACATATTAATTGTTGATGATAATATGTTAAACTTAAAAGTTGCTCAAAGAATATTATCTGATTATAAATTTAATATAACATGTCTTCAAAGTGGAGCTGAGGCTATTGAAAAAATTAAAGGTGGAGCAAGATATGACTTAATATTTTTAGATCATATGATGCCACTTATGGATGGTATTCAAACTTTAAAAACACTTAAAAATTTAGAGGGTGTTAAAGTTCCTCCGGTAATTGCTCTTACTGCTAATGCAATGGTAGGAATGAAAGAGTTTTATTTAAAAGAGGGCTTTGATGGCTATATTTCAAAACCTATTAATAGAGAAGAACTTCAAGTGCTTTTAAATAATATATTTTGTAAAAGATAAATAAAAAATACTGATTTTTATAACCAGTATTTTTATTTTTGTTTATTAATTGTTCTTGCTTCTCTTGCAGAAATAATAACTTTTTCTCCATTAATAACTTTTTTTTGAAGATTTGGTTTTTGAACTCTTTTTGTTGCATTTAATGCATGAGATCTATTATTTCCTGATAAAGGTTTTTTATTAGTTATTTTAGTAGCCATTATTAGTTTCCTCCTTTTTTCATTACCTTTAAATTTTACTATAAATATGGGGAAATGTCAACAAAATTTACATTTCATATACTAGATTGGTGTGGTATAATACAATTAATTGAATTAGTGAAATTTATTTCAACAAATGGATTATTTGTTGAAATAAAAGACAGATAATATTAAAATAAGAAAGATGGTGAAGAAATTGGGAAAATTATCGAATATGTTATATATGATTGATTTACTTAATACAGGTAATATTTATTCATTAAAAGAACTAAGTCAAAAAATAGGCGTAAGTGAAAGAATGATACGATATTACAAAAATGAAATATATAATAACGGTATTATTATAGAATCATTTAAAGGGCCAAATGGTGGATACTTTATGATTGACAAAATAAAAAATTATATAAACGTAAATAAATATGATATAAAATTATTAGAAAGTGTAAGTATTTTTTTGCTTGAAAATAAGTTTAAAAATGTAGATAAATTTAATTGCTTTTTAGATAAGGCTGAAAAAATGTATTCAATTTGTGAAGAAAAAAGTAAATATACAACTAGCATAATATTAGATAATAATAATGAAATTGAAAAATTAATTGAAAATTCAATAAAAAAAGAAGATAAAATAGAGATAATATATAATGAGGTTGACGGTACACAAAACAAAAGAACTATTCATCCTTTGTATTTTTTTGAATATAAAAAAATGAAATATATAACGGCTTATTGCGAATTGAGAAACGATATTAGACATTTTGAATTAAAAAGAATTAATATTATTAAACAATAAAGACGAAATATTTCAAAAAAGTATGTTATAATTTTTTTGTGGGGTGGAATGATGGAAAATAAAATAATGTATAAAAATTATTTAAAATCACTTGAACAAAAATATAATGCTGTATGTTTTGATATTGATGGAACATTAACTTTAAAAGATTCTAATAACATTGATCCAAGAACTATCAGTATGATAACTGACTTACTCAAAAGAAAAGTCCCAGTTGTCTTTATAACTGGAAGAGGTGAAAAAGGATTAGAGTGTTTAAAAAAAGACATTTATAATCAAATAAAAAATAGTGAGAATATCACAAATGAAGCATTGAAAAGAATCTTTGTGTTAACAAATGATGGAGCAAGATTATTTTATAGTAAAGAAATAACTTTTGATAGTTTTTTAAAAGAAAATATATATATAACTACAAAAGAAGAAATTAAAAATTTAAGTAACGTAATTGGCATAATTGAAGAACTTCAAGCTAATAAAAACTTTAAAAATTTTTTTGATTTAAAATTTTCTAAAGATTTAAAAGATGGAACAATTATTAATTTGCGAATGGTATTTAATACTAAAAATGAAAAAATTATTAATGAAATATATAGTATACTTAAAAATCAACTTAGTGAAGAATATAAAGAACTATTTATTTCAAGGGGAATGTACAAAGATTTGCCAGTCATTCAAATTGGAACTTCTAGAAAAGATAAAGCAATTCAAAAAACTGAAAAGTTATTAGGAATTCCTCAAGATTCTATGTTAAGAATTGGTGATTGTGGTGATATAAAAGGCAATGATTTTGCAATGTTAAATTGTAATCAAGGTTATAGTGTAGATAAAATAAATAATGATGATAATTCTTGCTTTCCAGTTTTTGATGAAAAGGGAAATATTCTAAAAGGTGTTGATGCTACACTTTATTTAATCAAAAAAGCTAAATTATTACCAACCGTTTGCTTAGAAAAAGCAGATAAAGCTGAATATCAATATCATTTTGCTAGGGTTGAAAAGAATATTGTACTTGGAAGACAAAAACTACTAAAAAAATATAATAATTTAATCAACCTTAATTTTAGTGATTGCTTTGGAATTGATGATTTATTTGATAGAAATAGTGGTTGTATTAAAATCCCAATGTACGAAATTGAATTGCTAGAAAATAGTCCTTTAAAAGATTTTTGGCTAATTCAAAAAAATAATTGTCAAGCATATTCAATGAGAGACGATAACAATTATTTATTAAGAGGGTCAAGCACTTATTATTATTTATTAGCAAATAGGATTAGTTCAAATGGTGAAGATTTTACATTAAAAAGTGATGTAATAAATTGGTATGATAATTATTTGAATTTTTTGGATAATTCTATTAATGCTATAGCGATAACAAAAAATGTTAATTATCAAATTAATAAAAAAATGATACTTGGAATTCTAGACAATTGTAGAAATGTATTACTAGTTTTATTAAATCATAATTTAATATCTAATCATTTTAATGAAAATGTACTTTTAGATATTTCTACAGAAAATGAAGAGAGCATTTATGAATTATATTCAACATTATATAATGTTGAGAAAATGATAAGTAATATTTGCTTTCAAGAAAATTTTATTGTTACTGATAATATGATACAGGAATGCTTGTTAAATACTAAAAAAATAGTGTTGTACAATTTAAAAATTGAATTGAAAAAGCCAGAAAAGCAAGATTATTCTAAAGATTATAGAACATATAGGGAAATAGATAATTTTGCTGAAAACTATATTGCAGTATCTTTATATGAAGAGAAATGCAATAGTGTGGATATAATTAATGCGTGTGGATTGTCTTATGGAGGAATTGAATTACCAGTAATTGCAAAGATAATAAATGCAAATAGAATTGATAAATTACTATTATTGAAATTTAATAAGGAAGTTTCAGGTTATTCAAATAAGCAACTTTTGGATTTAAGAAAATTTAATATTAATAATTATGGAGGACTATTAAACAGTCAGGATTTAAGTAATACAAATGTTGATATATTTGATGATAATGTTTTAACGGGCAAAACTTTACAATTATCAGTAAATTCATTATATGATAGTAATATTAATGTAAAAAATATTTGCATAGTTAGATATCCAAGTATTAATAGACTAGACCAAATGTTTATGGGTAATACGTGTGCTATAGACTATAATTTATTTTTTAATTATATTTATGGATTATGTTTCAATAGCCCATATAGTTGGAAGGATAATGAGTGGAAGAAAGATAATGGAAAATATGATTATACTGATTCGTTGGGAGTTTTTGATTTAAATAGAAAAAAAATAATTGAGTGTTTAATTAAAAATCATGATTTTAGTGAGTGTAGTGAAGTTGGAGAATATAAAAGGAGACTAGTATGAGAGTAGTTAGTATTGGAGATTTAGTTTTAGATTATTACTATAAAAATGGAAAATTAATTGGTGTTAATGGAGGAATGAGTAGTCATAATATTATTGCAAATTTAGCGAAAAAGAAGATTTCTACAGCAGTATATGGAGTTTCTGGTAATGATATACAAGGCAAAATTGCTAATTTAAGTTTAAAAAAATTAAATGTTGATGTAAGCAAAGTATTAATTAAAGATAATATTAAGACAAGATGCTTTCATGTTTCTTATGATGAAGAAGGTTTTATTTCTAAAAAAAGATGTCCAAAATGTAATGAAAAAAAATGGTATGAAGAAAGTCAAATTGATATAGAATATATAACTAAAAATATACAAAATGATGATATTTTAGTCTTTGATAATCTGAATGATAAAAATATTGAAATCATAAAAAACGTTTGTAATAAAAAAATAATTGATATAGGCCAGTATTTTGAATTTGAAAATTTATCAAAAGAGGACATTATAAATAAATTAAATAATGATTTTGAAATAATTAATTT
>ERZ780095.36-NODE-36-length-64995-cov-5.94418_pt1 | contig 64995 bp, 71 predicted proteins | sample MGYA00511574_ERZ780095 | MGnify/ENA primary metagenome ERZ780095 (study PRJEB29588, sample SAMEA2153837) | human gut metagenome | biome: human gut; feature: human-associated habitat; material: faeces | place: Denmark | collected 2008/2010 ...
CGATTGAACTTCCGGAAGGCACGGAGATGGTGATGCCCGGAGATAACGTAACGATCACGGTATCGTTGATTGTTCCGATTGCGATGGACGAAGGTTTGCGCTTTGCGATTCGCGAAGGCGGTCACACGGTCGGCGCCGGCGTCGTTTCCAAAATTATCGAATAATAGGGAATATTGATCATGGAAGGTCAAAATATTAGAATTCGTCTGAAAGCATTCGACCACAGATTGCTGGATCAGTCGACACGCGAGATTGTAAACACGGCAAAACGCACTGGGGCACAAATTTGTGGACCAATTCCCTTGCCAACTCGTATAGAAAAGTTTACAGTCAACCGTTCGCCGCACATTAATAAGAAGTCGCGCGAACAATTTGAGATTCGTACTCACAAGAGAGTACTGGACATAATCGATCCGACGCCGCAGACGGTAGATGCTTTGATGAAGCTCGACTTGGCTGCCGGTGTTGACGTCGAAATTAAGCTTTAAAGGAAAAGAGCCATGCGTTCGGGTCTTATAGCTGAGAAAGTTGGCATGACTCGCCTTTTCACCGATGACGGGAACCACGTTCCCGTTACGGTTCTGAAGGTCGAGGGATGTGAAGTCGTTTCTGTCCGTACGAAGGACAAAGACGGCTATACGGCGTTGCAGTTGGGTTTTGGCAAAACGAAAGCGAATCGCGTATCGAAAGCCGTTCGCGGACATTTTGCAAAGAACAATTCCGAACTGAAGCGCAAATTAGTTGAATTTCGGGTTAGTGAGGACTGTGTCCTTAACCCCGGAGATGAGTTGTCTGCCGGACATTTTATAGCGGGTCAGTTTGTAGACGTTGTCGGAACATCGATAGGCAAAGGCTTTGCCGGTGCGATGAAACGCCACAACTTCCGCGGTCTTGAAGCTACGCACGGTGTATCTATTTCACACCGCTCGTTGGGATCTACGGGTAACCGTCAGGATCCGGGTCGCGTCTTCAAGGGCAAAAAGATGGCGGGCCATTTGGGTGCCGAAAGAGTTACCGTTCAGAATCTGAAAGTGGTAGCGACGGATCTTGATCGTGGATTGATCATGGTCAAGGGAGCTGTTCCGGGCTTTGAAGGTGCTTATGTTTTGATTAAGGATGCAGTAAAGAAAGCGCTTCCGAAAGAAGTTCCGATGCCTGCCGGATTAAAGGTCAAGGCGAAGGCTGAAGCGGCTGCTCCTGCTGAAGTGAAGGAATAGCGGCGATGAAATGTGATATCGTCAATTTAGATAACCAGAACGTCGGCTCGATTGAGCTGTCAGACAGCGTTTTCGGCGTTGACGTTCGTTCGGATATTCTGAGCCGTGTCGTGAATTGGCAGTTGGCGAACCGTCGTGCGGGAACGCACAAGACGAAGACCATTGCCGAGGTTAGCGGTACGACGAAAAAGCCCTACAAACAAAAAGGGACAGGCCGTGCCCGTCAGGGTTCCTTGCGTGCAACACAGTTCCGCGGCGGCGGGATCAGCTTTGGTCCGGTTGTCCGTTCTCATGCGCAGGATCTTCCGAAGAAGATTCGCCGTTTGGGAATGCGCTGTGCTCTGTCGAGCAAGGCTCAGAACGGCAAGCTGGTCGTTGTTGATGCTTTGAAGTTGCCGGAAGTCAAGACGAAAGAATTGGTTTCCAAGATGGAAAAGATGGGCTTAAAGTCAGCTTTGTTTGTTGGCGGCGCCGAATTGGATACCAACTTCAAGTTAGCAGCACGCAACATTGTTGGTATTGATGTATTGCCGCAACAGGGAGCTAATGTTTATGACATCCTGCGCCGCGATACTTTGGTGTTGACCAAGGAAGCCGCAGAAAACTTGGAGGCTCGACTGAAATGAGCAAACAGGAAAAAGAAGTAAAGGTTACGGAAAAGATGTATGACACGCTTTTGCGTCCGGTTATTACGGAAAAAGCGATGCGTTGTTCAGAAAACGGTCAGGTTGTTTTCCGTATTCCTTTGGAAGCGACGAAGCCGGAAGTCAAAGCTGCGGTTGAAGCTTTGTTCGGCGTAAAGGTTAAATCTGTCAACACTGTCCGCGTATCCGGAAAGACGAAACGTTTTCGCGGTACGACCGGCGTTCGCAGCGATTACAAGAAAGCGATCGTTACGCTGGAAAAAGGACAGAGCATTGATGTTACGACGGGAATTTAAGCAATGGCGTTGAAAACATTTAAAGCGGCCACTCCCAGCCGTAGACACTTGGTTCTGGTTGAACGCAGTGATCTGTATAAGGGAGCGCCGGTAAAAGAATTGACGGAAGGCCTGTCGAAGACGGGCGGCCGTAACAATCACGGTCGTATTACCAGCCGCCGTATGGGCGGCGGTCACAAACGCCGTTACCGTTTTATCGACTTCAGACGCGACAAGTTTGATGTTGTAGCGACGGTAGAACGTTTGGAATACGATCCGAACCGCACGGCGTTTATTGCGTTGGTTAAATATGAAGACGGCGAACAGTCGTATATTCTGGCTCCGCAGCGTTTGCAGGTCGGCGATACCGTATTGTCGGGTGAAAAAGTCGACATTAAGCCGGGAAATGCGATGCCGTTGAAGAACATGCCTGTCGGTACGGTTGTTCATAACGTAGAACTGAACCCCGGCCGCGGCGGTCAGGTAGCCCGTTCTGCGGGATGCTATGCTCAGCTGATCGGTAAAGACGCCGGTTATGCCCAATTGCGTTTGAATTCGGGCGAATTGCGTTTGGTTCGCGGTGAATGCATGGCTTCTGTCGGAGCGGTATCCAATCCTGACAAGCAAAACGAAAACGGGGCTAAAGCAGGTCGCAGCCGTTGGCAGGGCGTTCGTCCTTCCGTACGCGGTGTTGCGATGAACCCTGTTGACCATCCGTTGGGCGGTGGTGAAGGTCGCAGCTCTGGCGGACGTCATCCGGTTACCCCGTGGGGTAAATGCACGAAGGGCAAGAAGACTCGTACGAATAAGAAGACGAACGTCTTTATTATGCGCAGTCGTCATGCTGCTAAGAAAAAAGCTTAATTAGGGGAGGTTAGAAAGAAATGTCTCGTTCCGTTTGGAAAGGACCGTTTGTAGATGGTTACCTTCTCAAGAAAGCTGAGAAGGTTCGTGAATCGGGTCGTAACGAAGTGATCAAGACGTGGTCGCGTCGTTCGACGATTTTACCTCAATTTGTTGGTTTGACTTTTGGCGTATATAACGGTAAAAAGTTCATTCCGGTATTGGTGACGGAAAACATGATCGGTCATAAGATGGGCGAATTTGCTCCGACTCGGACGTTTTTCGGTCACGCTGGCGATAACAAGGCCAAGAAGGGCTAAGGACAATGGTAGCGAAAAAGACAAATAAGACAGCAATGGCTTGCGGCCGTTCGATTCGTACCAGCACGCGCAAGTTAAACCTTGTAGCCGGCTCGATTCGCGGACTGAACGTGGAGAAGGCTCTGGTACAGCTGAGCTTTTCGCCGCGCCGTATTGCGGGAGAAGTAAAGAAGGTATTGCAGTCAGCAATTGCGAATGCCGAAAACAATCATAATTTAGACGTTGACAAACTGGTCGTAGCTGAAGCATATGTCGGTAAAGGATTGGTTATGAAACGTTGGACGGCACGTGCTCGCGGTCGTGCGGGTCGTATCGAAAAGATGTTTTCGAATCTGACGGTTGTTGTACGCGAAGACGAGGAGAAACGTTAAGATGGGTCAGAAAGTAAACCCGATTGGATTGCGTTTGGGGATCAACCGCACATGGGATTCCCGCTGGTATGCGGACGGTGATTATGCGAAGCAGCTTCACGAAGATTTTCGCATTCGCGATTTTCTGAAGAAGCGTTTGTCGCAAGCCGGTATCAGCCGCGTCATCGTAGAACGTCCGGCGAAGAAGGCTCGCATAACGATTCATTCGGCTCGTCCGGGTGTTGTTATTGGCAAGAAAGGTCAGGATATTGAAGTTTTAAAGAACGAACTTCAGAAAATGACGGGCGGCGAAGTTCATTTGAACATCGTCGAAGTACGCAAGCCGGAATTGGATGCCCAGCTGGTTGCCGACAGCATTGCGCAACAGTTGGAACGCCGTGTATCATTCCGCCGTGCCATGAAGCGTTCGGTACAATCCGCAATGCGTCAGGGAGCCGAAGGTATCCGCATTAACTGCGGCGGTCGTTTGGGCGGAGCGGAAATTGCCCGTGTCGAATGGTACAGAGAAGGACGAGTTCCTTTACATACGCTTCGTGCTGATGTAGACTACGGGACTTCGACGGCTCATACGACCTACGGGGCTTGCGGTGTAAAGGTATGGATCTTCAAGGGAGAAATCCTGGCACATGATCCGATGGCGCAAGACAAACGTATGTCTGAACAGCGTTAAGAGAAGAGGGCAGAGAAATGCTGAGTCCTAAAAGAACAAAATTCCGCAAGCAGTTCAAAGGCCGTATTCACGGCGTTGCGAAAGGCGGAACCACGTTGGCTTTCGGGTCGTTTGGCCTGAAAGCCATGGAGCCGGAACGTGTAACGGCTCGTCAAATTGAAGCGGCACGTCGTGCGATTGTGCGCGCCATGAAGCGTCAGGGACGTTTTTGGTTGCGTATGTTCCCGGATGTTCCCGTTTCCAAGAAACCCCCTGAAGTTCGTCAGGGTAAAGGTAAAGGTAATCCCGAATTTTGGGTTTGCCGCATTAAACCGGGTCGTGTTATGTTTGAAGTCGACGGCGTACCCGAAAAGGTCGCGCGCGAAGCTTTTGAATTAGCTTCAGCCAAGCTTCCGATCAAGACACGCTTTATTTCCCGCAGTGTTGTTGAGGAGGCTTAGAAATGGCAGATATTAAAGATTTGCGTGCGAAGTCCGACGACGAACTGAACGAACAGATTTTGGCTCTGAAGAAAGAAAGCCTGAACATGCGCTTTCAACAGACCAACGGTCAGCTGACGAATACGGATCGTATGCGTCAGGTTCGTCGTGAAGTTGCTCAGATTAAGACGATCTTGTCTGAACGCAAAAAAGGTGTCTAAGGAGTAAAAGGATGCCCAAACGTATATTACAGGGTGTAGTTGTCAGCGACAAGATGGACAAGACGGTCGTCGTGAAAGTCGAACGCCGTGTCATGCATCCGATCTATAAGAAATTCATTCGTCGCAGCAAGAAGTATGCCGCGCACGATGAAACGAACCAATATAAGATCGGTGATGTAGTCCGTATTCGTGAATGCCGTCCCCTTTCCAAGACGAAATCTTGGGAAGTTCTGGCGGACAAAGCTGATTAATAGTTGGGAAAAGAAGGAAAAAATCCCATGATTCAAATGCAAAGCAACCTGGATGTCGCCGATAACTCCGGTGCACGCAAAGTAGAGTGCATCAAGGTATTAGGTGGATCCAAACGTAAGACGGCGGCAGTCGGCGACGTTATTGTTGTTTCTATTAAAGAAGCGATACCTCGCGGCCGCGTAAAGAAAGGTGACGTTGCTCGTGCCGTCATCGTCCGTACCAAGAAAGAAATTCGTCGAGCCGACGGTAGCGCAATTCGCTTTGATTCGAATGCGGCTGTTCTGATTAACAAAGACGGCGAACCTATCGGTACACGTATTTTTGGTCCGGTGACCAGAGAACTGCGTGCGAAAAAATACATGAAGATCATTTCGCTCGCTCCGGAGGTAATTTAAAAATGGCCAATAAGATCAAAAAAGGCGATCAGGTTATCATTATGACGGGTCGCGACAAAGGTAAAACGGGTGAAGTCATTCGTTCAATGCCGAAAGAAGGAAAAGTCGTCGTTCAGGGACTGAATATGGTTAAGTGCCATACGCGTCCTTCGCAGGCGAATGCCGGCGGGATTATTTCCAAAGAAGCTCCGATTGACGTATCCAACGTAGCGATTGTCGACCCCTCGACGGGCAAGCCGACGCGCGTCGGGTTTAAGACGGTTGACGGCAAAAAAGTTCGCTATGCGAAAGCATCCGGCGAAATCATTGCCGACAAGCAGGAAAAGAAGTAGGAGCTGAACGATGGCAAGACTTTATGAACATTATAAGAAAGTGGTACGTCCGGCTCTTGAAAAAGAATTCGGATACAAGAATCCGATGGAAGTACCCCGCTTGGAGAAGATTGTTATCAATATGGGGGTCGGTCGCGATGCCGTTGTCGACCGTAAGGCCGTTGACGCAGCGGTAAAGGATTTGACGGCGATTGCCGGTCAAAAGCCCGTTATTACCTATGCGAAGAAATCCATAGCTTCTTTCAAGTTGCGTGAAGGCATGCCGATCGGTTGCAAAGTTACGCTGCGCCGTGAACGCATGTATGAATTTTTGGATCGTTTGGTCACGATGGCATTGCCGCGTGTCCGCGACTTCCGCGGTATATCGAACAAGAGCTTTGACGGTCGCGGCAACTATGCCATGGGCCTGAAAGAACAGATTGTTTTCTTGGAAATCGATTATGATTCTGTTGATAAAATTCGCGGAATGGATATAGTATTCTGCACATCGGCGAAGACCGACAAAGAAGCGAAAGCTTTGTTAGCCGGTTTTGATATGCCGTTTGCGAAATAAACTGGACGGTTGGAGATAAGTTATGGCAAAAACAAGTGCTGTTGAACGCAATAAGAAACGTGAACGTCTGTCGAAGCAATATGCTGCGCGGCGTGCGGCTCTTAAAGCAATTATTAGCGACCGTACGGTTTCCGAGGAAGAACGTTTTGATGCGGTGTTAAAGTTGGCGGCGATGCCGCGTAACGGATCCCGCACGCGCGTTCATTCCCGTTGTGAATTGACAGGGCGTCCTCGCGGTAACTACCGCAAGTTCAAACTGTCGCGTGTTGTATTGCGGGATTTGGCCTCTGCAGGTCAGATACCCGGCATGGTCAAGTCTAGTTGGTAAGGAGAGATACTGCCATGTCATTTTCCGATCCGTTGGGAGATATGCTGACCCGTATTCGTAACGGTCAGCAGGCTCGTAAGAGCGACATTACCGTTCCGGCTTCCAAACTCCGTGAGAACGTTTTGGAAGTTTTAAAGCGTGAAGGTTTTATCCGCGGTTATGAACGCGTTAACCTGCGCAAAGGAGTGGATTCTTTAAAGGTTGAACTGAAATATTACGAAGGTCGTCCGGTCATCAGCGAAATTACTCGCGTATCGACGCCGGGTCGCCGCGTTTATTCCGGCGTTAAGGACTTGCAGAAGTTCTACAATGGTCTGGGAATTTCGGTTTTGTCGACGCCGCAGGGCGTTATGTCGGATCATGAGGCTCGTCAGGCGAATGTCGGCGGCGAAGTCCTCTGCAAAGTATTCTAAGAGGGGATAAGCGATGTCACGAGTCGGAAAATATCCCGTTATTGTTCCCTCGGGCGTTACGGTAACCGTTGACGGTCATGTCGTAAAAGCCAAAGGGAAAATGGGTGAATTAACGTATGCGGCAGGTGAAGCCGTCGATATCAAGTTGGAAGACAACAAGGTATGGGTTTCTCCGCGCAAATTGGAAACCGGAATTAATCGTTCCGCTTGGGGAACGGCGCGCGCACAGATTAACAATCTGGTCAAGGGCGTCAGCGAAGGTTTCACGAAAAAATTAGAAATCAACGGTGTCGGTTACAAAGCCGTCATTCAGGGAAAAATTTTGAAATTGAGCCTTGGTTACAGCCATGACATAGATTTCCCGATTCCCGAAGGATTGAAGGTTTCTTGTGCAACGCCGACCTCTGTTGAAATTCACGGCAGTTCAAAGCAGGAAGTCGGACAGTTTGCGTCCGAAGTCCGCGCTTTGCGTCCGCCCGAACCCTACAAAGGCAAGGGGATCAAGTACGAGGGTGAATTCATCCTGCGTAAAGAAGGTAAGAAGAAATAAGGGTTGACGAGAAATGAATAAGGCAAGAGAAACGTTTGAACGCCGTCGGGATCGTACCCGTTCTTCTTTGCGGCGTAAGGCTGAAGGTCGTGCCCGTTTGTCGGTGCACCGCACTTCTCAGCATATTTATGTACAAGTGATTGACGATTCTCAGGGCAAGACGCTGGCTTCCGCCTCCACGATGGAGAAAGAAATGCGTTCTTCTCTGAAGTCCGGAGCAACGGTTGCGGCGGCGACTGCCGTCGGCAAGTTGGTTGCCGAACGTGCTTTGGCGGCCGGCATCAAAGAAGTTGTGTTTGACCGCGGCGGCTATGTCTATCACGGTCGCGTTAAGGCTTTGGCCGAAGCGGCGCGCGAAGCCGGTTTGTCATTCTAAAGGATAAGAAATATGGCACGTACACCAAATACAGAACGTCGCCGTTCGGGCGATAAAGAACGCGAAAACGATCGTCAGGATCAGCGTATTGACCGCGAACGCGATCGCGAAACGGACGAGATTGTCGATAAGCTTGTTTATGTCAATCGCGTTGCCAAGACCGTTAAAGGCGGTCGCCGCATGGCTTTTGCGGCATTGGTTGTTGTCGGCGACCAGCGCGGCCGCGTCGGATACGGAACGGGTAAGGCTCGTGAAGTTCCCGAAGCGATTCGCAAGGCTACCGAAAAAGCAAGACGCGACATGATTCGCATTCCTTTGCGTGAAGGACGCACGTTGCATCATGACGTCCGCGGCATTTTCGGTGCCGGAGAAGTCATTTTGCGTACGGCTCCCGCAGGTACCGGTATCATTGCGGGCGGTCCTATGCGTGCGGTTTTTGAAACGATGGGGATTCAGGACATTGTTGCCAAATCCGTCGGTTCTGCGAATCCGCATAACATGATCAAGGCTACTTTTGAAGCGTTGAAGACGATGCATTCTCCGCGTATGGTTGCTGCAAAACGCGGCAAAAAGGTCGGAGATATTGTCGGTCGCCGCGACGGCGTTGCGACGGCGCCTGCAGCTAAGGAGTAACGGATCATGGCTAAAGCAGAAAAGACAATCAAAGTCAGACAGATTGCCAGCACGATCGGCGCTACGAAAGTACAGCGCGCAACGATGATCGGTTTGGGGCTGAAGAAAGTTCATGCAGAAAAGGTTCTGAAGGATACACCGGAAGTTCGCGGCATGGTTTCCAAAGTTTCCCATTTGGTCAAGATCGTCGAAGACTAAAAAAGGGGGAAGCCCCTTGGGGCTTTCAATGTTAGCGGTTGTCGCGCCGCAAAGAAAAACTTGGCGGCGCGCAATTTTGTTTAATATGAAGCGAGTCGAAAAATGAAACTGAATGAAATTCGTGATAATGACGGTGCCCGTAAAAGCCGTATGCGCATCTGCCGCGGAATCGGCAGCGGCAAAGGTAAAACGGGCGGTCGCGGCGGAAAAGGCCAAACGGCACGCACCGGCGTAGCCATTAACGGCTTTGAAGGCGGCCAGATGCCGATTTACCGCCGTTTGCCCAAACGCGGTTTTAACAATATCTTTGCCGGAAAGTTTGCAGAACTGAATCTGGGGCATTTGCAGGCTGCTATTGATAAAGGTCTGTTGGATGCGGCAAAAGAAATCGACGCTGAAATGCTTGTTGCTTCAGGTGTGCTGAAACAAGCCTATGACGGTATCCGCCTGTTGGGTAAAGGCGAACTGAAAGCAAAGGTTACCATTAAGGTTGCCGGCGCTTCCGAAGCGGCAAAAGCCGCTGTTGAAAAGGCTGGCGGTAAAGTTATCGTCGTCCTTGTCAAAGATTTTTCGAACATTGCAAAAGAGGGGATACCCCTCTTTTGCGGTGTTTGTAAGGTTTAATTTTTTTATTGATGAGTTGATAAAACCATGGCTTCCGCAAATGATAAAATGTCCACGGGGATTACTTGGGAAACCTTTGCCAGAGCGGGCGACCTGCAAAAACGTTTGTTGTTCACTCTTGGTGCTATGATTGTCTACCGCTTGGGGACGTTTATTCCGTTGCCTGGGATCAATTCGGTTATTTTAGAAGAAATCTTTACCAGAAATTCCGGCGGAATTTTGGGTATGTTTAATATGTTTACGGGCGGCGCGTTGGAACGTATGACTTTGTTCGCGTTGAACATCATGCCGTATATTTCCGCATCCATTATCGTTCAGCTGGCGGCTTCCGTCATTCCGAGCCTGATGGCCTTGAAAAAAGAAGGCGAATCGGGACAGCGTAAAATGACGCAATACACCCGTTATCTGACGGTCTTAATTACGATTATTCAAGGCTACGGATTTGCCGTCGGCTTGGAAGCTTTGGTCGGTTCGGCAGGAACTTCCGCAGTTATTAATCCGGGACCGTGGTTCCGTTTTACAACGGTTGTTTCGCTGCTGGGCGGTACCATGTTCATTGTTTGGTTGGGCGATCAGATTACGGCTCGCGGCGTCGGAAACGGATCTTCCATGATTATTACGGCAGGTATTATCGCCGGATTACCCGTCGGTTTGGCTCAGACGTTCGAATTGGCTCGCGCCGGAGAAATTTCGACATTCCTGCTGTTCGCTTTGCTGTTCGCCGTTATTGCTTTGGTTTATTTGGTCGTGTTTATGGAACGCGCTCAGCGTCGTATCCTGATTCAGTATCCTAAACGTCAGATGGGCGGACGCATGATGAATGCCGAAAGCTCTCATTTGCCTTTGAAAATCAACCCGACGGGTGTTATTCCCCCGATCTTTGCCAGTTCTTTGCTGTTGTTGCCGATGACGTTTGTTGAAATTACGGCACGTAAGGGCGACGCTTCGGATTGGATTTCGTCTTTGGCGACGGTTTTGGCTCACGGCCAGCCTTTGTATCTGGTGTTGTACGCGGCGTTGATTATCTTCTTTACGTTTTTCTATACGGCCGTCGTCTTTAATCCCGAGGAAACGGCTGATAATTTGAAACGTCACGGAGGGTTTATCGCGGGTATCCGTCCGGGAAAAAGCACGGCGGAATATTTGGATTACGTTATTACGCGTTTGACGGTTTTGGGGTCTGTTTATTTGGCGGCGATCTGCTGTTTCCCCGAATTGACGATTGCCCATTTCTCCATTCCGTTCTTCTTGGGCGGGACGACATTGTTGATCGTTGTGTCCGTTACGATGGAGTTCGCGGCACAAATTCAATCCCATTTGCTGGCTCATCAGTATGAGGGGCTGTTGAAAAAAGCAAAGCTTAAAGGACGTCGGAAGTGATCAGTAACGGCAAACATCTGGTCTTGATGGCTCCGCCCGGAGGCGGCAAGGGGACGCAGGCTAGGTTGTTGCGTGACCGTTTGAAAATTCCTCACCTGTCTACGGGCGAGATGTTGCGCAACGCAGGTCGTGCGGGGACTCCTTTGGGGCTGGAGGCAAAAGCTTTGATCGACAAAGGGAATTTTGTCCCTGATGAAATGATCATTGCGCTGATTTCGGAACGTTTGGACGAAGATGACTGCAAAGAAGGGTTTATTCTGGACGGTTTCCCGAGAACGTTGCCGCAAGCCAAGGCTTTGGACGAGCTTCTTTTTGAAAAAGGGCGCCGTTTGGATCATGTCATTGAAATTCAGGTTCCCGATGATTTGATTATTCAGCGCATTATCGGACGTTTTTCCTGTGCCGACTGCGGCGCGATGTATCATGATACGCTGAAACCCACCAAAGTTTTCGGACGATGTGACGAATGCGGCGGTTCAAACTTTATCCGCCGTCAGGACGATAATTGGGAAACGGTTGTTGCCCGTTTAAAAACGTATCGAGCCATAACGACGCCGGTGTTGCCTTATTACGAGCATCAGGGGCTTTTGGTAACGGTTGACGGGACGGGGAGCGTTGAAGAGGTCTCCGAAAGGCTGAAAAGGGTTATCGGATTTTGATAAAAAAAGGGGGATCTCGAATCCCTCTTTTTTTGTGTGCTCAAGCGTGCGGCGAGGAAAAAGCCGCGTTGAAAAAAGTTTGAAAAAACCGAGAGAAAGTATTGACTCGAAGGCTTGTTAAGTATACTTTGAGCACTCCATAAGGTGTGCGCAGAAAACGCCTTATGGTGAAGTGTGTCTGTTTCGTAAGGAACGGACTGGTTTTGATTTGTGTTAGGAGAAGTTACTTTGGCACGTATTGCTGGTGTAAATATACCGACGAATAAGCGTGTTGTCATTGCATTGACGTACATTCACGGTATTGGTCGGACGCTTGCACAGGAAATCTGCAGCAAGCTGAATATTCAGGATGCCCGCCGCGTAAGCGAGCTTACTGATGATGAAGTTTTGAAGTTACGCGAATTAATCGACCATGAATATCATGTCGAAGGCGAACTGCGCCGTGAAGTCGGTGTAAATATCAAGCGTTTGATGGATTTGGGCTGCTATCGCGGCTTGCGCCATCGCAAAGGCTTGCCCGTTCGCGGACAAAGAACGCATACGAATGCTCGTACGCGCAAAGGTCCCGCGAAGCCGATCGCCGGTAAGAAAAAAGCAGTTTAGTTGTTAGTAGATAGGAAGAATATTCATGGCTAAAGCAGCAACAAATGCCGTTCGTACGAAAAAACGCGAACGCAAAAATATTGCCTCCGGCGTTGCACACGTCAATTCGACGTTTAACAACACGAAGGTAACGATCACAGACGCTCAGGGCAATGCGATTTCCTGGTCTTCAGCGGGCGCCCACGGTTTTAAGGGGTCGCGTAAATCTACGCCGTATGCCGCTCAGGTTACGGCAGAAGACGCCGGGAAAAAAGCAGCCGAGCACGGTATGAAAACATTGGAAGTATGGGTAAAGGGTCCCGGCGCAGGCCGTGAATCCGCTCTTCGCGCATTGCAGTCCGTCGGTTTTGTCATTACGGCGATTCGCGACGTTACTGCCGTTCCTCATAACGGTTGCCGTCCCCGCAAACGCCGTCGCGTTTAACGGAAGCGGTCTTTGACGGTTTTTGCCGTCAATCGTTTCGGTTTGAAATGTACCGTTAAAGGTACGAATTTTGATGCAGGAGATTACCCGTGATTCAAAAAAATTGGCAAGATTTGATTAAGCCAAGCAACATTGAAGTCGAACGTTCGGAAGGTTCCAACCATAAAGCGACGATCGTCGTTGAACCGTTGGAACGCGGTTTCGGCATGACGCTGGGCAACGCCTTGCGCCGCGTATTGCTGTCTTCGTTGCAGGGGGCGGCGGTAACGGCCATTCATATTGACGGCGTTTTGCACGAATTTTCGTCCATTCCGGGCGTGCGTGAAGACGTTTCCGATATTATCTTAAATATCAAAACGTTGGCTTTGCGCTATGACGGCGAAGGCACACGCCGCATGACTCTTAAGGCAGAAGGCCCCGGCGAAGTGACCGCTTCAATGATCGAAACCGGACATGATGTCGAAATCATGAACCCCGATCTGGTCATTTGCACGTTGGATAAAGGCGCTTCTTTGAATATGGAATTGACGGTCGGTACGGGCAAAGGCTATGTTCCCGCGTCCCAGAACCGTCCGGAAGATTGCCCCATCGGCTTGATTCCCGTCGATTCGATTTTCAGCCCGATTACCAGAGTCGTTTATAAGATCGACAATGCCCGCGTCGGACAGGTAACGGACTATGATAAATTGTCTTTGACCGTGGAAACCAACGGAACCGTTTCGCCCGAAGATGCCGTCGCTTTGGCTGCCCGCATCTTGCAAGAACAGCTCAAGCTCTTCATTAACTTTGAAGAACCTGAAGAAGCCGTCGAAACCGAGAAAAAAGACGAATTGCCGTTTAATCGCAATCTGTTGCGCAAAGTGGACGAATTGGAATTGTCCGTCCGTTCCGCAAATTGCCTGAAAAACGACAGCATCGTCTATATCGGCGATTTGGTTCAGAAAACGGAAGCCGAAATGTTGCGTACACCGAACTTCGGCCGTAAATCCCTGAACGAAATCAAAGAAGTTCTTTCGCAAATGGGATTGCACTTGGGTATGGAAGTGGTCGGTTGGCCCCCCGAAAATATCGAAGTGCTGTCCAAAGGGTTGGAAGAACCGTTCTAAGCTAATCGGATTGCCGTCCGCGGCAGTCTTTTTCAGAATTCCTGTTTGGGAAAACAGGGCTTTGGCATACGCGCTAGCTTCGGCTGACGATGGTCGCAGTGAGCGGTGTCAAAGAAGTTTTTATCGACTTCGCGAGCGAGGTCTTTAAGGAGGAAATCATGAATCATCGTAATAATAAGCGTAAGCTGAATAAATCTTTCGCTCATCGCCGTTCTATGTTTGCAAACATGGCAAATGCCCTGATCAAACACGAACAAATCAAAACCACACTGCCCAAAGCCAAGGAACTGCGCCCTGTCTTTGAGAAACTCATCACGGCCGCCAAAGTCGGTGATTTGCATAAACGCCGTCAGTTGGTTTCTTTCTTGCGCGATGAAAAGATGGTCGAAAAGCTGATTTCGACGATCGCCGTACGCTATAAAGAACGCAATGGCGGTTATACCCGCGTTCTGAAAGCCGGCTTGCGCTACGGAGACTGCGCCCCGATGGCGGTTATGGAATTGGTCGACCGCGACGTCGAAGCCAAAGGAAAAGATTCCGGCGCTCCCGTCAAGGCCGAAGTCGAAGCTGCCGCCGAAAAATAAATTACGGTTGCATCTTTTGTCTAAAAAAGGCTGTCCGAAGAAATTCGGTCAGCCTTTTTCTTGAGATTCTATTTCCGAAAATTATTGACAAAAAATACAAAAAGAGATACTTTTTTATCAATAAAGTCTACTTACAGGAAAGGATTCGGGCAATGTTGACTGTAGAAAACAAACAAAATAACGCTCCGGCTAAAGATGCTTCCGTAAAAAAGATGTTGGAAGAATACTTGTCAAAGGCCGTTGCCGTATCACACCAAAAAACAAAAGCCGAGGCAAAGGAAAGCCTGCGCGATAATTTAAAAACGACGGATATGGCTCCGTTTGCCAAAAATGCTCCCGAAGCACTGAACGTGATTGAAGACAAACAAAAAGAATTGAAAAAAGAAATGTCTCGCTACGGCCTGCGCGAAAAAGTCAACTATATGTCGGATGCGGATGTCGCGGGCGTGTCGGACGTTATGGCTGCCGGTATTGCTTCTACGGCAACAATGATGCTGGGTACCGTCGCCGTCAGTGATCCGAATACCTTGTCTGCAACTTTGATGACGGCTGCTCTGGGCTATTCAATGGCTAAAGGTGCAAAAGCCGTTGCTGCTGTTGCAACCGAATCAAAAACGCCCGAACAAAAAGCCGCCGCTGAAGGCTATGCTCAGGCAAAACATTGTCAGTTGGCTTTGAAAATGCTCAAAAAAGAAGTCGAAGCTCCTTTGAAAGCCGCCGAAAAAGCCAAATACAAAGAGGAAGTGTCCAAGCTTTACGCGTCCTACGGAAATCCGAGCGGCGGATTTATCCAGAACGCTTTGGCAGGAAAGAAAAATTCCAGATAATCAAGAAAATGCCGCTCTTGTCGTGAGCGGCATTTTTTAACTTTGAAACAGGGTAAAAAAATGTTGGCGTTGGAAACGGAAACAAAACGGAAAACAACAGCACCCGAAAAATTATTGGAAGCATATTTGGCAAACGCCAGACTGGTTTCCGATTCGATTCCCAAACGGGATGCCAAAGAAGCCGTCAGAAAAAATTTAAAGGCTTCCGCTTCAATGTTGTCTGATTTTAAAAAATCTCCCGAAGCAAAGCGGATTATCCGTGAAAAGGAAAAACAGCTGTCAGAAAAAGCGGCAAAGTTTCCTTTTAAAACAAAGTTAAACTATGCCGTTGATGCTGAATACGGCAGCGGTGTTTCCGCAGTGTTGTCCGCCGGGATTGTCAGCGGAATCGCCGTTCAGGCAGGCTCATTTATTTCGGATCATCCGTCAGAGGCGACAACTGCGGTTATGGCAGGGGCTTTGGGCTATGCTTTGGCAAAGTCGGCAAAAGCCGCTGCGGCGTTTGTTTCGAAAGCGGGAACGGAGTCTCAGGAAAAGAAAATTGAAGCATATTCGGATATCAAGCATACCCTTTTGGCATTAAAAATGCTGAAACGGGAAATTTTGTCCGAAGAGAAAAAAGCTTATAAAAATGAAGTCGCAAAGCTTTATGCGTCTTACGGCAATCCGAGCGGCGGGTTAATTCATAAAGCTGCCGCTGCAAAAACGTCGGGCAGGTGAATTTAAAAAAAAGACGCGACTTTCGGCGCTGTCTTTTTTGAATAAGAATTGCAAAAACAAAGCCTTTCCTAATATAATAACCGCTAAATTGTTAAACCCTAAAACAAGGAAAATGATATGGAACTTACAGAACTTCCTTCACCGCAGTTTGTTCGCAATGATGCCGGCATGATTTCCGTTTTTTTGCCCGCGTTTGAAGGGGAACCCGACGGCGCATTTTTTGAAAAGAAGGACGAAACGACTCTGCATTTTGTGCGGGCGAAAGGGGCAGACATTTTATTGACGGATATTGAACCCGAAGTTATGGATGCTCTGAAATCGGCAGATAAAATTTTAGTCGTCGAAACGAATGTTCTTAAAAGCATCGATCTTTTGGAAAAGGCGTTGGACGCTTTTGCAAAGAAAAAAGACGTTAATCCGGAAGAGAACGAAAAGAAAATCATGGATGCCGTTGAGCGGGCGTACGAAGCGGTCGTAAAGCTCTGATCGGTACTTTGTGAAATAAAGGAAAGCTCTTTCGCTGGAAAGGCAGATTAAATACTGCGATATCCGGAAGATTCAAAGGTAATTGATGAAAAAAAGGCAGGTCAAAACGACAGTTGCCGAATTGACGTTAAGGATTAACAGCGCCAAGTATTCAAAGAGATAAAGGGTATTCGGCAAGGAGATCGCTAAAGAAAAAAACGCCGTTCTTTAAAACGGCGTTTTTTGTTTTAACCAAAAGAACAGATGAAAAACAAAGCCGAATCTGATACAACAAAATCAACCGTTTTAGTTTGAGGAAGACAGTCAGTGCCGTCTTTGTTTGAAAATGTCGTTGCCCGTCCTTTGGCGGACAGGTTGCGCCCCGAAAGTATAGAAGACGTCGTCGGTCAGGATCATTTGCTGGCGGCGGATGCTCCTTTGGGACGGATGCTGATTTCGGGGAAATTGTCTTCTTTTATTTTGTGGGGGCCTCCGGGATGCGGCAAAACGACGATTGCCCGTTTGCTGGCTCATCACACGGATATGCATTTTGAACCGATTTCCGCTGTTTTTTCGGGGGTTGCGGACTTAAGAAAAATCTTTGATGCGGCGAAAGCTCGTCGGGAAACGGGAAAAGGAACCATTCTGTTTGTTGACGAAATTCACCGCTTTAACCGTTCTCAACAAGACGGATTTTTGCCGTATGTGGAAGACGGAACGGTTGTTTTGGTCGGAGCGACGACGGAAAATCCGTCTTTTGAACTGAATGCGGCTTTGTTATCGCGTTGCAAAGTGTTCGTTTTAAATCGTCTTTCCGACGAGTCTTTGGAAAAAATTATTGAGCGGGCGGAAAAAATAACGGGACACAAATTGCCGGTTCAGGATGAAGCGCGCACAATGTTAAAAGCCATGGCGGACGGAGACGGTCGTTATCTGGGCAATATGCTGGAAACGTTGTTTGATTTGCCCGAACGCGATTTGATGCAAGGTCCGTTAAGCTCTGAAAAAATGATGCAGGTGGTCAGCCGCCGCCCTGCCGTGTACGATAAAGACAGGGAAGGGCACTATAATTTAATTTCCGCCGTTCATAAATCTTTGAGAGGATCCGATCCCGACGCGGCGTTATATTGGGTTGCCAGAATGATGGCGGCGGGGGAAGATCCGAAATATATATTCCGCCGCTTGACGCGTTTTGCGGTCGAAGACATCGGTTTGGCGGATCCGAACGCGCTTCATCAGGCTGTTGCGGCTTGGGAGGCTTATTAACGTTTAGGCTCGCCCGAAGGCGATCTGGCGTTGGCGCAGTTGGTTATATATTTGGGGACGGCGCCGAAGTCGGTCGGGGCGTACAAAGCATGGGGAGCCGCCATGAAAAAAGCGCGCGAGACAGGGTCTTTGATGCCGCCGATGAATATTTTGAACGCTCCGACAAAGCTGATGAAAGATTTAGGCTACAATGAAGGCTATATTTATGATCCCGACACGGCGGACGGATTTTCCGGAGCGAATTATTTTCCGCCCGAAACGGGACGCATGAAGTTTTACCATCCCGTCGAGCGCGGATTTGAACGTGAAATAATCAAACGTTTGGCATATTGGGACAGACTGAGAAAGGAAAAACAAAAATGAGCGGCGTTACGATGGTTACCGTATCCGAAGACGACGGGACAGTGCGGCTGGACAGATGGTTCAGGCGTCATTACCCTCAGGTAACGCAAGGTCAGATACAAAAGCTGTTGCGCACGAAACAAATCAAGGTTGACGGCAAGCGTGCAGAAGCGTCTCAGCGTATTTCCGCGGGACAGATTGTTCGCGTTCCGCCTTTGCCCGAAAGGGGATCTCCGATGGCGGCGGCAAAGGCTCGTAAAGAAGCGATTCAGGTTTCTCAAAAGGATGCCGAATTCGTGCAAAGTCTGATTATCTATAAAGATAAAGACGTTATTGTGCTAAACAAGCCCTCTGGGTTGGCGGTTCAGGGCGGCAGCGGGCTTAAACGTCATTTGGACGGCATGCTGTCCGCGTTGCGTTTTGAAAAAGACGAAAACCCGCGGCTGGTTCACAGGCTGGACAAAGACACCAGCGGTGTTTTGGTTTTGGGGCGCACCGCGGCGGCGACGGCAAAGTTGGCGGAAGCGTTCCGTTCCAGAAATGCCAAAAAAATTTATTGGGCTTTGGTCGTCGGCAATCCGGAAATGAAAGAAGGAAAAATCAACGCGAAACTGCTAAAAGTTTCAGGTGAACAGGGCGGCGAATCGGTCAAAGTCGATATGAAAAACGGGCAAAACGCCGTTACGTTGTACCGTGTCGTTGATGAAGCTTTTAAAAAAGCGGCATGGTTGGAAATGATGCCGTTGACGGGCAGGACACACCAGCTGCGCGTTCATTGCGCCTATATGGGGCATCCGATTGTCGGCGACGGAAAATACGGCAAAGAAAAGTCGTTTTTGCCTTTTTTAAGGTACGGTAAGGAATTGCATTTGCATGCGTATGCATTAAAAATGCCGCATCCGTCGGGCGGAATTTTGGAAGTTTATGCGCCGCTGTGCGATAAAATGGCTGACAGTTTTGATTTTTTGGGCTTTGAATACAAAAAAACGCCTAATCCGTTTCTCAGTTTCCCCGAATAAGGAGAACATAAAATGAAAAAAGTAATTCTTTATTGCCTGTCTTTGATGATTGTTTTGGTCGCCGCCGGTGCGATAGCCTTAAAGACAGTAAATCCGAACGATTACAAGCAGGATATTGTCGAAGCCGTCCGAAACTCTACGGGGCGGACGCTAAAGATTAACGGCGATATAAAGGCGGAACTTTCTTTTTCTCCGGGGCTGTCGATTTCGGATGTTTCTTTGTCAAATCCGGGCTGGTCAAAGATTCCTCAAATGGCAAAAGCCGCGGAAGTAAGCGTAAAAGTCGCGTTGTGGCCGCTGTTTTTTAAAGAACTGCGCTTTAAACAAGTCTTGGTCAAAAATGCGGAAATAAGCTTGGAAGTTTCGGAAGACGGCGAAAACAATTGGACTTTTGACAAAACGGTGCCGGCGCCGTTGCCGAAATCGGCCGTGAAGACTGTTTCCAAAAACGAAAAAAGCGGCGAGGGCTTTAAATTTAAAAAAGTCGGCGTCGATTCGATCGTTTTTGAAAACACGGTTCTGTCGTATGCGAATCGCCAGAAAAACAAATCCTATGTTGCGGATTTTTCTTCGGCATCGATTTTTGAAAACAAAGACGGAATGCATTTGGCAATGCAAACGAACGTTCTGGGAACGCCTGTTTCCGTGAACGGGAAATTTGATCATTTGTCGGTATTGTCTCAGGGGTCAAAACCTTTTAATGCAATCGTGGAAATCGGCGGAACGTCGTTTCAGGCGGTTTTGAACGGAAACTATACGAAGAAAACGCGCCAAATGTCGGGTGAACTGAGAATAAAAGGCAGCGATATCGCAAAAGCAGCCGCCATGCTGAATGCAAAAGTACCCGATTTGAAAGATTTCGAAGCGGCGGCATATTTTTCGGGAACCGGAAAAAATATCGCCGTTTCGTCCTTTTATGCGTCGGCGGGGCAAGCCGGAACTTTTTTGGCAAAAGCGTCGGGACGCATAGCTTCGTTACAGCCGCTGAACGGTCTTGAAGGAAAAATTTCCGTTTCAGCCCCCGATGTTTCCGGCGTTTCCGGTTGGGAAGATTATACATTTGCTCCGATACAGTTTTCGGCAGACGTATCTGCCGATGCTGACAGCTATGCTTTGCGGAACATATCGTTTAAGGCGTCTCAATCGGATTTGTCGGGGTCAATATCGTTTTCGGCTTCTCAAGAAGCGCCGTCGTTCAATATAAAACTGAATTCGGGTTTGCTGAATTTGGCGGATTTGATCAGAGAAAAAGGAGAATCTTTTGTCGTTTCGGCTAAGACGCTGGACGGACAGACGGCACCGGCTTCTTTTGGGAATCCGAATCAACAAAATCCGAATCAGCAAAACCAACCCGTTGTGGTCAAGGCAAAAGGTTCTGTATTTTCGTCGAAACCGCTGCCTTTTGATATGTTAAAAAAGGCTGACGGCAATATTGATATCGAAATTTCAAAACTGATCGGTGCGGATGAAACGGACTTGGGCGCCGTATCGCTTCGGGCAAGTTTAAAGGACGGGGTTTTCTCGTTACCTTCTTTTGCGATTGCCGATGTTTTGAGTTTTTCGACAAAGATGGATGCTTCGAATGAAGACGCGGCGACCGTCGGAGCGTCGCTGAGAATAACGAATTTGCCTTTAACGCTCTTTTTTGCCAAAAAAGGCGTTTCGGCAGGTTCCGTTTCCGCCGATATCCGTTTCGGCGGTCGGGGCGACAGCGCAAAGACTATTGCGTCTTCTTTGAACGGAAAGATTCTGTTTACCGTTTCAGGGTTGGTGTTCAAAAATTCTTTAACAACGGACTGGGGACGCTTTATGCCCGAAGGGCTGAGCGATAAAGACGGCAATTTGACGACCCAGTGCATCGTTGTCAATACGCCGATTAACAAAGGCGTTATCAGCAGTAACGGTCAGGCGGCCTTTGAAGCATTGCCTTTGATGGGGCAACTGAATGCGAAAATCGATTTGAGTTCGGAACGTTTAAACGGTAACTTAATTTTGGCTTCGGCGAAACCCGGGTTGTGGTCGGCTTTGACGGGAACGGCGAAATTAAGCGGAACGTTGCGCCGTCCGTCTTTACGAATGAGCCCTCAAGGGATACTGGATAATGCGGTATCCTACGGAATAGCGTTTTTGGTCGGCGGGAAAAAAGCCGCCGAACAAGCCGTTGCAACAAAGCTGGTTAATCCGTGTAAGGCGGCTTTAAACGGAGGAATTTCGCAAAAACAGCAGGAAAAGACAAAAGCGGAAACGCCCGTTTCTGAACCGTTGTCGTCGAATCCAGAAGCCGATGAGATGATTCGCAATTTGGACGGTGTTTTGAACCGCATTTTCGGAGCGCCTGTGCGGCCGTAAACGAAAGGAAAAAAATGCACCGTTTTTTTAAACAGGTTTCCGTTCAAAACGTTCCCGAAGGATTCGCGGTCTTTTTGGACGGACGCCCTTTAAAAAATATGGCTGACGGGAGCAAATTCTTTTTGCCGACTTTTGCCGCGGCGGGACTGATCGCCGAAGAATGGAAGGCATTGCCCGAAGAATTTAAACCTTCGGATTTTCCGAAAACTCGTCTGATGATGGGGGCGGCGGCTTTGAAAGAAGAAGAACGTCTTGCCGTCATTAATAAAATTATGCAGGCGGCAGAGGCGGACGTTTTGTGCTTTTTCGCCCGTTTCCCGACAGATCTTGTCCGCCGACAGGAAGAATGTTGGCGTCCTTTGGTTGACCGCATGAACGCGATGGGATGCGATTTCGAAATCAGGCAGGACTTGAGTGTCGGCGGATTGTCCGATAAAACGCAGAATTTTTTGAGACAAAAGCTGTTTCAAAAAGACAATATTCCTTTGGCGTGCTTGCAAATTTTAAGCGGGATTTATGATTCCGTCATTCTGGCGTTTTTTGTGGAAGACGGGATATTGACGGCTCAGGAAGCATTTCGCTTGTCCTGTTTGGAAGAACTGTATCAAAATGAAAAATGGACCGTTGACGAAGCGGCATTATCGGCTCGATCCCGTCGTGAATCGGATGCCGTGTCAGCGGCCGAGATTTTAAAAGCATATGAAGATAAGGAGAAAAGCGGTGGCTGAAGAAATAGCGCACGTTCGGATACACGGTCGCGTTCAGGGAGTGTTTTATCGCCAATGGACGATGTCCGAAGCCAGAGCGAGAGGTTTATCCGGCTGGGTCAGGAATCGTGTTGACGGCACGGTGGAAGCCGTTTTTAAAGGCGAAGATAAAATCGTCAAAGATATGTTTCAGGCTTGTAAGCGCGGTTCTCCGAGAGCCTTTGTTACAAAGGTTGAGTATCAGCTGGCTCCGGATGCTCCGATGGAGGAAATCGTAGACGGCGTTTTTGAACAGAAACGGACGGTTTAAAGTTTTTTCGTTTTTTGGGGGAAGTCAACGCTGGAAAGCCTTCTTTGTTTTTTCCTGTTGTATTTTTATGAATTATTTGGTATTTGAAAGTGTCTTTAATCAAAGACAGAAATCTGCGGCTGTGGCGGAATTGGTAGACGCTCAGCGTTGAGGTCGCTGTGGATTAACCTCCGTGGAAGTTCGAGTCTTCTCAGCCGCACCAATAAAAAGCGCTTCTTAACAAGAGGCGCTTTTTTTTAAGGAAATATAATTAAAGGTTGAAAAAGGTATGGTGTTCCGTTTAAATTAGAGCTGTTAAAAACTGACGCGAGAAACCATGCCCGGCTATAATTTAAAATGCCTGATTGTGGACGACAACGCCAATATGCGTTCGTTGTTGCGAACGATTTTAACGTCTTTGGGAATGCGGAGCAAAAACATCATAGAAGCCTACTGTGTCAAGAATGCCATGGCGGCTTTGGGAAACGGCGACATTGATCTGGTTATTACGGACTGGAAGATGGAACCCGTTTCCGGCATAGAATTTGTCAGGCAACTCAGGAACGAAGAAACGTCTCCGAATCCGTTTATTCCGATTATATTATTGACGGGATATACAGAAAAAGAACATGTTTTGGCGGCACGCGATGCAGGCGTGAATGAATTTTTGGCCAAACCGATATCGCCGAAAGAGCTGTATTCAAGGATTTTATCGATTATTGAGAACCCTCGGCCGTTTATTCGGACTCCGACGTATTTCGGACCCGACCGCCGTCGCCAGGATTTGCCGTTTGAAGGAGCAGATCGCAGAAAAACGGAAACTCGCGTTGCACAGGGATAGCGATGCTCTTATAATCAAAAAATAATCAAGAGGCGAAAAGAATGTCAGCTCAAAAATTTGAAGAAATAAAGATATCGAATCCTTTAAAAAACAAAGTCATCTTTGATGAAAACGGCATAGATGCCGAAAAATTGAAACAAGCGGACGAAGCCGTTGCCGCATTGACGGACACGTATATTTTTTCGGCGGAAAAAGATGCCGAGGATATGAAAGCTGTTTTTGTGGGCATTACGCGAAAAATGAATTGGCGATGCGAAGATATGCAGCGTTTATACCTTTTGTCGCACGATATGAAAGGTCAGGCGGGGACGTACGGTTACCATCTGTTGTCTCAGATATGCGGCAAATTATGCCGTTTTTTAGAGCAAGGAGCTGAAATTAAGCCGCAAATGTCGGATTTGGATTTGCAGGTTATCGATGTTCACATTCGGGCGATAGAATTTATTTTGAAAAATCATTTAACGGACGAATGCCGCCAACAGGGTGATGAGCTTCTGAAAGGCTTGGAAGAAGCCATGCAAAAGGCATTGAATAAAGATCAGGCATAAAAAAAACGCCGAACCGGCGTTTTAAAAGGTGTCTGGGGCGAGAGATGAGACTCGAACTCACGACATTCGGAACCACAATCCGACGCTCTAACCAACTGAGCTACACTCGCCGTCAAGACATACCGTTTATCTACCCTTCTTATTTTATTCTGTCAACGTTTATTTTTTTTGCGAGCTCCTTATTTAAAAATAAAATGAGGTATTTGTTGAAAAAAAATGAGATTTTTCGCATATTGTGAAAGTTAAATCCTAAATCGGCGAACGAAGATGAAAAAAATCGAAGCCATTATAAAACCGTTTAAGCTTGACGATGTCCGGGATGCCCTTCAGGACATGGATGTTCAGGGGATTACAGCGACCGAAGTCAAGGGGTTTGGCCGTCAAAAAGGTCATACGGAACTTTATCGCGGGGCAGAATATGTCGTGGATTTTGTTCCGAAAGTCAAATTAGAAATCGTAATAGAAGATGCTCGTGTAGAAAGCGTTATAGAAGCGATCGTCCAAGCAGCGCAAACGGGAAAAATCGGCGACGGGAAAATATTCGTCCTGCCTGTAGAGGATGCCGTCCGGATCAGGACGCATGAACGCGGCGAAGACGCCCTTTAAAAGAAACGGGGAAAATTAATGAAAAACCATTTCAAAAATGCTCAGGAACTGTTGAATTTTATAGCTGAAGAATCTGTCATGTTCGTAGATTTTCGCTTTACGGACTACAAAGGAAAATGGCACCACGTAGCATATCATCACAGCACGTTGGATGAAGATATGCTGGAAGAAGGTGTCTTGTTTGACGGTTCTTCGATTGCTGGATGGAAAGCGATTAACGAATCGGATATGCAATTAAAACCTGACTATGCCACGGCGGTATTGGATCCGTTTGCGGCTCAAAAAACGGTTTATGTCATTTGCGATATCGTGGATCCCGTAACGGGTCAGCCGTATGAGCGCGATCCGCGTTCGACGGCAAAGAAAGCCGAAGCATATTTAAAATCGACGGGTGTTGCCGATGCGGCTTATGTCGGAGCGGAAGCCGAATTTTTTGTTTTTGACGATGTCAGAACCAGCATTCAGCCGCACAAGATATCATTTGAAATTTCTTCCGTAGAAGGCGACAGCCAAGCCGATAAAGAAATCGAAGGCGGCAACAAGGGACATCGCCCCGGCGTTAAAGGCGGCTATTTCCCCGTTCCTCCCGTTGATTCCGCGAACGATTTGCGTGCGGAAATGCTGTCCGTCATGGCGGAAATAGGTCTGCCCGTTGACAAGCATCATCACGAAGTCGCAGCCGCTCAACAGGAATTGGGCTTTTCTTTTGATAAGATGTTGCAGACGGCCGATAATATTCAGCAATATAAATATGTTGTTCGAAACGTCGCCGATCTGTACGGGAAAACCGCCACATTTATGCCAAAGCCGATTATGGGGGATAACGGTTCGGGAATGCATACGCATTTTTCGCTGTGGAAAGAAAATACGCCGTTGTTTGCCGGTACGGGATATGCCGATTTGTCCGACAAGGCGCTGTATTTTATCGGGGGTATCATTAAACATGCCCGTGCGTTAAATGCGTTCACGAACCCGACGACGAACAGCTATAAACGGTTGGTGCCGGGGTTCGAAGCGCCGGTCTTGTTAGCGTATTCCGCTCGCAACCGTTCAGCTTCCTGCCGCATTCCGTTCGGAAGCAGCCCGAAATCAAAGCGCGTCGAAATCCGTTTCCCCGATACGTCGGCAAACCCGTATCTGGCTTTTGCCGCCATGATGATGGCAGGGCTGGACGGCATTGAAAACAAGCTGTCTCCCGGCGCTCCGATGGATAAAAATCTGTACGATCTGCCGCCCGAAGAGCTTAAAAATGTTCCGTCGGTGGCCGTCAGCTTGAAAGAAGCTTTGGATGCGTTGGATGCCGATCGTGCCTTTTTGAAAAAAGGCGGCGTTTTCTCGGATGATTTGATTGATTCCTTCCTTGAAATCAAACGCGAAGAAGTCTGCGAATATGACAGGACGCCGCATCCGTTGGAATTTAGGATGTATTATTCGCTTTAATGGGTATTCGGCGAATAATCTTTTCTGTTTTATGTTTCCTGAGCCTGTCTTTGAACAATGTACGGGCTCAGGAAATTTCTTTGATCGGCGATGAAGAAACCGAACGCGCCCTTTATTCTTTTCAGCGCCCGTTGTTCAAAGCGGCAGGCTTAAATCCCGAAAGCCTGAAAATACGCTTGGTAAAAGATAACGAAATTAATGCTTTTGCGACGGCAGGAGGATATGTTTTCGTTCATACGGGATTGCTTTTAAAAGCGCAAAACGCTCAGGAAGTCATTGCCGTTTTGGCTCATGAAACGGGACATATTTCAGGCGGGCATATTGTCAGGCTGGCGGAAAATATGCGAATTGCCCAAAGGAATATGCTGATTTCCATGATATTGGGAGCCGCTGTCGCCGCTGCAGGAGGCGCAGATGCCGGTGCTGCCGTAATGACGGGCGGAATGTCTTCCGCCAACGGGCTGCTGGCAGGGTACCGCAGAACCGAAGAAAACGCCGCAGATCAGGCGGCGGTTTCGTTGTTAAGCAAAACACGCCACGATTTGAGCGGTTTCAGAAGCATTATGGCGAAACTAAGCCGTCAGGAAAGCTGGCAGGCAGAATACAAAGATGCCGTTTTGTGGCGCACGCATCCGATGGTTAAAGAACGTTTGGCGTTTATTTTAAGCAGTGAAGAAACGAAAAAAATTCCTTTTCGTCCCGATTTTCAAAAGATGGAGCGGGAAAATAAGCTGTTTGAACGGATACAGGCAAAATTATTTGCTTTTATTGAGCCGCCCGAAAAAACATTGGAACGCTATCCCGTGTCAAATACCGGGCTTCCCGCCCGCTATGCCCGAGTGATTGCCGATTACAAAAGCGGCAATTTTGAAGAAGCATTAAGCGGTTTGGACGGTTTAATACGGGACTTTCCCGATGATCCGTATTTTTACGAACTGAAAGGGCAGATTTATTTTGAAACGGGCAAAGCAAAAGAAGCCGTTCCTTTTTATGAAAAGGCTGTCTCTTTGTTGCCGGGGTCAGTTTTAATGCGTTTAGGTTTGGCACAGGCTCAGATCGAAACGGACACGCCCGAAAGCTTAAAGGCTGCCGTAAAGAATTTGGAACTGGCGTCGGCGCAGGATTCCGAAATAGCCCTTTTAAGGCGGCTTCAAGCGGTGGCTTACGGACGCACGGGACAGGAAGGATTGGCGGCTTATGCAATGTCGGAATATTATTTCATGTTGTCCGATGCGTCAAAGGCGCTGATGTTTGCCCGCAAAGCCCGAACCCTTTTACCGGCGGGGTCTCCCGCGAGCCTCAGAGCGGCGGATATCGAGGAGCATTTAAGCCGATCGGACGGTCAAAACGGTTTTAGATAAAATAAACCGTCTTGCCAGTTTCGGGTTTTTAACATATCATTTTTGACGGTTAATTTTTATTTACAAAAGGGGAAAATTAAACATGTTGCGTAAATTGTGCGTCGCGTCGCTGATTGCCGTTACGGCGATTCCTGCCGTTTCTCAGGCGTCCGTCTTGGGGCTGATGACCAAAAAAGACGTTGATAAAGCCATTGAAGAATATTTGGATCAAAATCCTCAGGTCGTCGTTGAGGCATTCCAAAAATATCAGGTTATGCAGGAAGCCGAAAAACAGGCTGCCATCGCTCGCGAATTGGCTGTTATCCGTTCGGCTTTGGAAAACGATCCGACTTCTCCGATCATCGGAAATCCGAACGGCGACGTTACCGTCGTTGAATTTTTTGATTATCAGTGCGGCTTTTGCAAACGTATGTTCTCGAAGGTCTTGAAAAGCGTCAATGCCGACGGAAACATCCGTTGGGTATTGCGCGATTTGCCGACCTTGGGTCCCATTTCCCGCACGGCGGCAAAAGCCAGCCTGGCAGCAAATAAACAGGGCAAATTCTTTGAATTCCATCAGGCTATGATGACAAACAATGACCGCTTGGAAGACGAAGACGATGTTATGGACGTCGCCAAAAAAGCCGGTTTGGACGTCAAACAGCTCAAGCAAGATATGGAAGCGCCCGAAATCGAAAAGATTTTGAACGATAATGCTCAGCTGGCTTTGAAAGTTCAAACACAGGGTGTTCCGAACTTTATTATCGGCGACTACATTTCTCACGGCGCCATGATGGGCAACGAATTGGAAGAAAACGTTGCCAAGGTTCGTGCTAACGCAAAGAAATAAGATAGTCTGTTTTAAAATGAGAAACCGCCCGATTTTCGGGCGGTTTTTTTACGTTTAAAATAAGCGGACGTTAGGAGTTAAACGTCCCCGGTTAAAAGCTGTATTGCAAAGAATCCGTCAACACTTTTTCTTTAGTGTTTCGATGAACTGTCTTTTTATCCTTTGGTGAAGCCGAAGTCTTTTCAGACGGAGCTTTTACGGGTTGTTTCTTCGGTTTTGGTTCGGAAGTTGTTTGCTCCTTTTTTTTACTCAGGTCTTCATCGGAAGCCGTTGCTTTGTCGACCAACTCGCGGACGGCGCCCGGAGCCAAAGCCGAAAAAGCATTGACGGAAATATCGGGAGAGGGGAGTTCGCCCTTTACGGTATAAGTCGGAGCAATTAAACCGCCGCCTTTTTCTCCGGCGAAAATTTTCCCGATGACGGGAATTTTGCCGAGAAAGCTGTTGATGGTATAGAAAGGAACTAAAGAGCCCCGTAAATTTAAATATCCCGTTTGTCTGTAATATTTTCCGTTCAGCGTAACGCCCAACGAAGGACCGGCGACCAGTCCGTCTTGAATGGACAAGGCGGCATCATTGATCGAGTAGGGGATTTCTGCTTTGTCGAAAACCAAACCTTCTCCTTTAAACAGGTCGACGATGCCGGTAAAGGAAGTCAGCATCAGGATTCGAGATAAAACGGGCATTTCTACCATTCTGAATTCCGAGACAAGCAAGGTTCCTTTTACGCCGTCTTTCGGGGAATAGATTCCTTCTGCGCGCAGGTGACCTCCGCGGATTGAGGAAATATAGTCCAAAGCGGCAAGAGAGCCTCCTGCATCTTCTGAGGTCAGGATATATTTATAATTTTTTCCGTCCGCAGCCGGAAGAAGCGTAAATTTCAAAGGAATGCTTTGCTTGCCGACCAAACCGATGGTTTTAATTTCTTCCCAAACGGATTTATTGCGTTTGGCATAAAGGGCGTTATTCGTCGTGAAGCCTTTTTCGCTAAGCCAGATTTTATCGACGGCGGCATTGATGAACAGAGATTTTTCATTTTCGTTATTTTCGGTTGTCTCAGTCGTTTCATCCAATGCGGTCGGGCTGTCAATAAGCTTGCCGAGATCCAAAGACGCTCCGGCGATATCAATTTTTATGAGGTCTTTGTTAAAACGGATGCGGGCATTTGCATTTGTGCGCCCCGTTTTTAGCGATGTCAGGCGAATTTCTTTTAAAGAAGTCCCTTTATCGAATTTGATGTTTCCTTCGGCGGAGTTTCCCGAAGCATCGTGCAGGTCAAAAAACGGGATTTCTGTTAATTCGTTATTTTTTAAGGAAAGCTTTAGTTTTGCGCTGCCTTTTTCTCCGGCATTTTTTTTCCATCCTGCCTGAGAAAGGTTAATGGCTGCGGCATCCAGATTAAAAGAGATATCAACGGAAGTTTCGGCATTTTGGTTTTCCGTCAGAAGCAGGCTGACGGGAACGGGACCTGACAGGGACGGCGGAACCAGGAAGCCCGTATCGAAGTCAAAAGATTTTCGGGCAGAATCCGTTAAAACGGTTTTAAAATCGATTTTTGTTTTATCGTTTTTTTTCGTGTCAAAGGATTTGGTCAAGGCAAATTCGGCGGGAGAGGAAAGGATGCTTCCCATTCCTTTTATGTTGACTTCCGGTCCTTCGACATCCAAAGACAAAGCAACGTCTTGCAAGCCGAAATCGGCGACCAGATTTTGGAATTCACCGTTTGTTACGACAGCGGTTGCGCCGATTTTTAGCTGGTCGGAAGAAACGAACGCATCACCGATCGGAAAATCCAGCCGTAAATTTCCTTTAACGTCGCCGGCGGTTTTTTGCGGGTCTATGCCCAAATCTTTTGTGATGTCCAAGGGCGGCTGATCCAATATTTTCAGTGCATTGGCGACGGAGCCTTCCAAATCCAGAACGACTTTTCCGTCAGAAAGCTCCTGTTCCAAATTGTAAAACGAGACGAGTCCTTTTTTAACGGAAACGTCGAAAGAACTGCCCGAAAAAATGTTAATGTTTACGGCATCTCTGCTCAGGCTGACGTTTCCTGATACGTTTACGACTTCGGGCATGCCGTCCATGTAAGTGATGTTGGTGTTTTTAACGTTGACGATGCCGAAAACTTTATCGCAATCAATCGAGGCTTCATCTTTCATTCCGACGAAATGCAAATTGAAATTTCCGTCTTCAATGATGCCGTCTCTCATATTTTCTTTGATCCACGAATGGATGTCGGGTTCAATGGTGGCGGGCCAATAATCGGGTAATTTATTGACGGGGATGTCTGAAACGCGGGCTTTCATGACGGCGGAGACGGTTTCCCAGCTTTTTGTATCGAGAGCTTTTCCGATTCCCTGTACGGAAATGTTTCCCGAAGCGTCGCCGTTTGTCAGTCGGACATTAAATTCCGAAATGTCGAGTTTGTCGCCTTTATCATATATGGTGCCGTTTACCGAAAAAGAATTAAGGTCGTAGTCGGCAATGATCGGATCGGGCAAAAGCAGGCGCCCTTTTGAACCTTTTAAAGAAAATTCGATTTTTTGAATGGCGTCTCTTAACGCTGAAATTTTTTTTGCTTTCAGCAGTGCTGCGGTTTCCAGATGAGTCGTCGTTTTAAAATTTATCGGCGTTGTCAGCTGTTTTAAAAAAGGATATTTGTCGGCGACGGACAATCTGGAAGCGTCAATATTGTTAAAACGAAAAGACAGTTTTAATGCGGTTTTGTCTTTATTCCATCCTCCGTTGACTTTCATGGTCAGCGGGATTGTTTTTGTTTGCAGGGTCATTGCGCCGGAAAGAGTGTTTTTTCCGTTTTTATTGGAATATGTCAAATCGGCGGACGGAATGATCCATTCGATGTTATGATATTCGTCGGTGATTCGTACTTTTGCGTTAACCAAAGAAAACGTAGAGAGATACGTTTCTTTTTCCAAATAAGACAGCAATGTATCGACGGGCAGAACGGTGTCGGTTTCCGTTTTATCAGCCACGGTTTCCGTAGAAACCGTTTGATTTTTAGAAGAACGGACGGAACCGTCTTTTCCGATATACAAGTGCAGGGAAGGACGGTAAACGGCCAAAGATTTCGGAGCGATAATGCCGCGCAGCAAAGCGCGGAAACTAATGGAAACGGATAATTCCGGCACGGAAGAAATCAACAGTCCGTTTTCGTCGGTGACGCGGAATCCTTTGACGACCAAATCGACGGGTCTGGAAGCATTTCTCCAAATCAGCTGAGCCGATTTAATGTTAATATCGGCTTTTGATTCCGGCACCGCAAAGGCATGGATGACATAGGGGATCAATCCGTCAACATTTATGGGAGCACGGTGCAATCGCCACAAAAAAGCCCCGCAACCGATGAACACGCACAGGATGCACAGTTGCAATAAAATCAGAAACGGTCTGAAAAACTTGCGAAGCATAGAGAATCCTCCTAATCTTAGTGGAGATTATAGGATTCAGAATTTTTTCTTTCTATAGATAATATGGATACTTTGCAAAAAAACGACAGTATTGACGCACGCTTGAAAGCTCTTGAAATTTTGTTCAAAGAATGCAGTCCTTATTTGACTTCGTTATATGCGTGCGAATATGAAATTTTAAAACGGGCGGTTTCGGAAGGATACGACGAAACGTTTGCCGCGTTGCTGAAAGAAGCCTTTAAACGGCTTTATTTTTCAGAGGATAAAGAAAGCGTATTTAAAGGTCTCAGGCGCTTAAAACGTCAAGCCGCATTAATAGCGGCATCTGCGGATATCGAAAATATATGGGATTTGACGCATTTAACGCGCAGCTTGTCGGTTTTGGCAGAACTGTGCGTACGGATTGCCGTGTCTTTCGTGCTCAGACAGGCGGCGAAAAAGGGCGAATTTCAAATAAAAGAGCCTCATTATCCCGAAAAAGACAGCGGTTTTTTCATTTTGGCAATGGGAAAACTCGGCGGACGGGAACTGAATTATTCTTCGGATATAGATTTAATCTCGCTGTTTGACGGTAATAAGGCGCCGTACATCGGCAGAAAAGATGTCGGCACTTTTTTTATTCGCGTGACAAAAGAAATGATTTCTCTTTTGGATGAAAGAACCGAAGACGGCTACGTTTTTCGCGTTGACATGCGGTTGCGCCCTGATCCCGGATCAACGCCGGTGGCCGTTTCTTCGGCGGCAGCGGAATGTTATTACGAAAGTTTTGCTCAAAACTGGGAACGCGCCGCGTTTATCAAAGCACGCGTTATTGCGGGCGACAAAGATGCGGGAACCGAATTTTTAAAAGACATACGTCCTTTTATTTGGCGCAGGACGTCGGATTTTTATGTTTTGGAACAAATCCGGTCTTTGAAATATTCGTTTTCTTCGGGGCGACGGGAAGATTTTTGCCTGAAAGGACATAACGTTAAATTAGGACAGGGCGGCATTCGGGAAATCGAATTTTTTACCCAACTTCAACAACTGTTGTGGGGCGGCAGAGACGCGAAATTGCGCTTGCGCTCAACGTTGAATGCGTTATGTGCTTTGGAAAAAAGCGGTTGGGTTTCTTGCGAACATTATACGGCGCTGAAGGAAGCTTATCTTTTTTTGAGAAAGGTTGAACATCGCCTTCAAATGGTGTCGGACGAACAAACGCAAACATTGCCCGCGGATGATGACGCTTTTTCGCGTTTGGCAAAATTTTGCGGGTTTGAAGATGTAAAAACGTTTGAAGAGTCATTACTCAAACAAATGCGCCGGGTACAGGAAATTTATGAAACGCTGTTTCAAAACGAAACCGAAGACGCAGAGGATATTTGGGCGTTCGGAGGGACGGAATTACCTGATGAAACTCGAAAAAAACTTGAAGAGCTGGGATTTAAGAAAACGGAATATATAAGCGATTGCGTGCGCGGATGGCTTTCGGGACGTTATCGCGCGTTCAGAAGCGATCGTGCCAGAGCCTTGATGGAAGGATTGTTGCCGTTAGTCTTTAAATCGTTGTCGAAAACGGGGGACGGCGATGCGGCGTTTATACGTTTTGACGATTTTTTAAAGGGCTTGCCATCGGGGATACAGCTTTTTTCTTTGTTTCAATCCCGCCCCGCATTGCTGGATTTAACAGCCGAAGTGATTTCTTCTTCGCCGTTTTTGGCAACTTGGTTAACGCGCTTTCCGGATTTGTTTGACACCGTCCTGTCTCAGGATTTCTTTGAACCGTTTCCCGAACTTGAAAAATTAAAAGAAGAAATCGCCGAACAAACCGCTTTTGCCGAAGATTTTGACAAGACGCTTGAATTGCTTAACCGTTTTGTCCGTGAAAAAAAATTCCGTTGCGGCGTCAGATTTCTTCAAGGTATGGACGACGGACATGCCGTCGGAAAAAATCTGGCAAATCTGGCTGAAGCGGCTTTATCGATCTTGTGTCCCGCCGTCAGGGGCGAGTTTGAAAAACGGTTCGGAAAAATAGACGGTTCATCATTTTCTTTTGTCGTGATGGGCAAAGCCGGCAGCGGGGAAATGAATTTCCGTTCCGATTTGGATATTTTGTTTTTGTACGATGCTCCCGAAGGATCCGTTTCCTGCGCGGGGACGACTTCATTGTCTGCGGGGACGTATTTTGCCCGTCTCGGGCAAAGATTTGTCAGCGCTTTGTCTTCGGACACGGCGCAAGGCGCATTGTGGGCGGCGGATATGCGTTTGCGCCCGTCTGGCAACGCAGGACCCGCCGCCGTCTCTGCCAGCGCGTTTAAAAAGTACTATGAAAACGACGCGTGGACTTGGGAAAAAATGGCGTTGTGCAAAGCCAAAGCCGCATGGGGAGACGTAAAAAACGCAACAAAGGATATAAAAGACGTCTTAACGCGAATAAACGACGAAGAAAAACTGAAAACCGACGTAACGGACATGTATAACCGCGTTACGGAAGCCCATGCTTCAAAATCGCCGTGGGACGTTAAATATGCCAAAGGCGGTATGGTTGAAATCGAATTCGGCGTTCAGTATTTGCAATTGAAGTTCGGGCATGAACATCCCGATTTGCTGCTGCGCAACGTTGAAGACGTTTTGAACAAAGCGTCGGCATTATCATTGATTCCCGAAAAAACGCGAGATGTTTTGTTATCGGCGTATCGGCTCTGGCAGGATTTGTCGGTTCTGTTTTCTTTGTGCTATGCGCAAGACGGGACACCGGGCGAAGACACGGCGGGAGCCGACGCAAAATTATGCAAGTTTTGCGGTGCGAAAGATTTAGACGGCGCTTTGCAAAAAATACGTGAAACTTTGGAAACGGCGACGTTACACAGGCTGTTCTGAGATGCAAACGGCACCTTTGAGATGGACGGCCGCCTGATCCGCGGTCGCCGCGTCATTAGCATGGACAAAAGCCAAAGGTACGCGCGGAGAAACATACATTCCCGGCTTGCACATATTCGTATAACCGGCGGCATAGTCGATTTTTTGTTCCAAATACAAATGCCCGCCGCCCATCTGAATGACGGACAATCCGATCCAGCGGACATTCATGGAGCTGACGTATCCTTCTTTGTCGGGATAGACGGGACGTATGATTTGAGCCGTCGGCAGATACGGAGCGGGATTTTCCGCAAATCCCGCAGAAACGCCCTGTTCATAGAGCATACGTGAAAACCGTTCCGCCGCTTCGCCGCAATCAAGGGCGTTTTCGATTTTTTCAACGGCTTCTTCGGCAGTCTGCACCATTGCGTTCTGCATCAGGGAAGCCGAACAAAAACGGCAAACTTCTTCATGCAACTCGGGGTCGCGCTGTTGAGGAGAGCAGGTTAAATACGTCCAGACTTCCTGTATTTCAAGGGCATTTCCGATACTTGAACCGATAATGTGATCCATCGGAGAATAAGTAAATGCGGTTTTAATATCAAAGGCATCTGCGGCTTCTTTGATTTTTTCGGCGCAATTTTCGGCGGCTTCTCGGGTTTCTGTAAAAGCTCCGCTGCCCGATTTCATATCAACGGTCAGCGTTTTCAGTCCGCTTGCGATTTTTTTTGCCATCATCGACATAATCAACATCGGAATGCTGTTCACGGTGGCGGTAACGTCTCGGATCCCTTGGATACGGCTGTCGGCGGGGATGATTTGATCCGTCGGGGACATAAACGCGCATCCCGAATTTTTCAAAGCTTTTCTGAATCGGCTGAGCGACGGTCGCGACGTAAAGCCGCGTATGCCTTCCAGCTTATCCAAAGAACCGCCCGTATGGTACAGCATTCGTTCGCAAATCATCGGAGCATAAGCACCGCATGCCGCCATGACGGGCGCTGCAATAATTTCCAGCTTGTCTCCGACGCCGGGCATCGCGCACAATCCGACGACGGGGCCGTCCAAATCGGCAGCGGACCAGTCCAAGACCATGCCCGTATCAACGATGGCATTAATAAAACAGATCATTTCATCGGTATCCATGCCTTTGATCAGCAAAGCCATTGTCAACGCGGCGATTTGTCCGTCGGAAACCGACCAATCGTCAATGCCCCGAACGAACTCTTCAATTTCTTCGGGGGTTAATTTTTGACCGTCGCGTTTTTTTCTGATGATTTCCTGAGCCAGCATTACAGATATCCGATATTTTTTTAATTGACCAAAAAGGGCATCTTATAAAGATGCCCTTTCATTTTTATTTCAAAAAGGACGTTCCGTCCTGGCAGGGCGGTAAACCGAAGTAATCGGCAATCGTCTGCCCGATGTCGGCGTAAGTGTCGCGCCGACCGATATAACGGGGCTTGATACCGGGACCGAACATAATGACGGGGACGTGTTCGCGCGTATGATCCGTTCCTTTGTATGTCGGGTCGCAACCGTGATCGGCGGTAATAAAGACGATGTCGCCTTCTTTTAATTCTTTCATCAATTCGGGCAGGCGGCTGTCAAAATATTCCAATCCCGCGGCATAGCCCGAAACGTCGCGGCGGTGGCCGAACATCATGTCAAAATCGACAAAGTTCGGGAAAATAATGGTCTTATCGCCGGCCGTTTTTACCTGTTCCAGCGTACGGTCAAAAATTTCGGGCAAACCTGAAGCTTTGACGGCTTTTGTAATGCCTTGTCCTGCGAAAATATCGCTGATTTTTCCGATGGAAACGACTTCGCCGCCGGCTGCTTTCATCTTATCCAGAACGGTCGGAGCGGGAGGCAGAACCGAATAGTCGTGGCGTCCCGCCGTGCGTTTAAAGGTTTCTTTCGTTTCGCCTTCAAAGGGGCGGGCGATAACGCGGGCAATGTTGTATTTGTCAACCAGCTTGCGGGCGATTTTGCAAATTTCGTACAAACGTTCCAATCCGAAATGCTTTTCATGGGCACAGATTTGGAACACGCTGTCTGCCGAGGTATAGACAATGGGTTTGCCCGTTTTAATGTGTTCTTCGCCCAATTCTTCCAAAATAACGGTTCCCGAAGCGGCTTTATTGCCCAGAACTCCGGGGATTTTGGCTTCTTTGACGAATTCGTCAATCAGTTCTTTGGGAAAACTGGGGTATTCGGGCGGGAAATATCCCCAATTGAAACGGACGGGAACACCTGCCATTTCCCAATGTCCGCTGGACGTATCCTTGCCTTTGCTGATTTCTTTGGAATATCCGTAGACACCTGTAATTTCCGAAACGGGGATTTCCAAATTCGGAGCGTATTCGCCGTTGCACTGTTTATAGAGTTCGCCCAATCCTAATTTGACCATATTGGGGACTTTCAGTGCGCCCGAACGGTTTTTTTCCGCTTTGCCTTCGGCGCAGGCTTTGGCAATATTGCCCAGCGTGTTTGCGCCGACGTCTCCGAAATCCGCCGCATCGGGGGCTTCGCCGACACCAAAGGAATCCAACATTAAAATTATTGCCCGTTTCATTTTTATCACCTTATTTTGTCATTACTCGGTTATTGTTTCGATGATCGCGGAAGTTTCCGACGGGGCTTCCGACGATATTTGAACCATATTTTGCAACATTTGAGCCGCTTCGGCAAACGTTTCTTCGTCGGCGGCGCGGATAACGGCCAAAGGTCTTTCTTTATCAACGTATTCGCCGATTCGTGCAACGTCGGTCAGACCGACCGAATAATCGATACGCTGATCCGCAGTACGGCGTTGCCCGCCCAAAACGATTAAAGCCGTTCCGATTCCGCGCGTGTCGGTTTTGCAAAGATAGCCTTCGCTTTGTGCATAGACGGGGCGGCAGACCGGCGCTTGAGGCAAATATTTTTGCACGTCGTCCGTAAAGTCGGCGGGACCGCCCAGCGCGGCGACCATTTTTGCAAATTTTTCCAAAGCATGGCCGCCGTCCAACGCTTTTTGCATTTTTTGCGCGGCGTCTTCGCGAGACGAAGCCAAATTCGTGGACAGCAGGGCTTCGGTTCCCAAAGTCGTAACGATTTCCGTCAATCTGGAATCGCGGTATTCGCCTTTGAGGTACCCGACGGCTTCAGCGACTTCGACGGCATTGCCTGCCGTTTTTCCCAAGACTTGGTTCATATCCGTCAACACGGCGCGGGTCGGCATATTGGCGTTTTTGGCAACGCGGACAATGGTTCGCGCCAATTCGCGGGCTTCTTCTATATTTTTCATAAAAGCACCGTTTCCGCATTTTAAGTCCGTTACCAACGCATCCAAGCCTTCTGCCATTTTTTTAGACAGGATGGACGAAGCGATCAGCGGAATCGATTCGACGCTGGCCGTGACGTCGCGCACGGCGTACAGGCGTTTGTCGGCAGGAGCCAGATCACCCGTTTGTCCGATCAGCGCGCAACCGACTTCGCGGGTTACTTTTTTAAATTCCTCAACGGACGGGACGGATATGTAGCCGGGAATGCTGTCCAGCTTGTCAAGTGTACCGCCCGTATGCCCCAGTCCGCGTCCCGCAATCATCGGAACGTATCCGCCGCAGGCGGCAATGAGCGGCGCCAGAATCAAGCTGGTTTTATCGCCGACCCCGCCCGTGGAATGTTTATCTACGACGGGGCCGTTCAGGTTTTCGGAGCTCCAGTTCAGGACTTCGCCGGATTTAGCCATCGCTTCGGTCAATGCCGACGTTTCGTCGTCATCCATGCCTTTCAGGCAGACCGCCATTGAAAAGGCGGCAATTTGACATTCCGAGACGGACCAATCGGTTATCCCTTTGATAAAGAATTCGATTTCTTCTTTGGATAGCTTTTGTCCGTCCCGTTTATGCCGAATGACTTCCTGAGGAAGCATACTCAGTATCCTTTGTTATCGGCGGGAGCCTGTCCGTAGCCCATGGATGCCAACAGGCTGTCGCGCAATCCGCTGGCGCCGAAACGGAAGGTCATCAGGCTGATCCATTTCGGTCCCATGATTTTGTCGGCCAGCGTCATATAGTCGGCAGCCTGTTCCGTGGAACGCACGCCGCCCGAAGCCTTAAAGCCGACGGGCTTTCCGGATTCGCGGATGACTTCCAACATGACATTGGCGGCTTCCAACGTTGCGGACACGGGCGTTTTTCCCGTGGACGTTTTGATAAAGTCGGCACCGCAGGCAATCGAAAGGCGGCTGGCTTCGGCGATTGTATTGGCATGCGCCAAAACGCCGCTTTCAATAATGACTTTCATGGTTTTTCCGGCGCACGCTTTTCTGGTGGCGTCCAGCAATGCCTTTGCAGAAGCCGTATCGCCGTCCATAAAGGCTTTGTAAGGCAGAACGACGTCGATTTCGTCGGCACCGTCGGCAACGGCTTGTTTCGTTTCGGCAACCGTTGCTTCGATGTCCGTGCCGCCGTGCGGGAAGTTAACGACCGTCGCAACACGGACGGGCGTTCCTTTTAATTCTTCTTTTGCCAGCTTGACAAAGCGCGGCCAGATGCAAACGGCGGCGGTGTGTCCGAATTCGTCGTGAGACTTGGCACACAACGTTTTGACGGTTTCTTCGGTATCCGTGTCGTTCAGGCTGGTCAGATCCAGCAAAGCCAAAGCTCTGGCGGCCTGTTCTTTTAAAATCGTATCCATATTAAATCTCCGCTACCAGACGCGTAATGACGCGCTGTAATTTTTTGCCGGCTTCATTTGCCTGCGCCAGCGTTTCTTCGTGGGTTTGTTTTTCGTTGACCATTCCGGCGCCGTAATTCGTAATGACGGACACGCCGGCGACTTTCATGCCGCAGTGAATGGCGCACAGAGTTTCCGAAACGGTCGACATGCCGACCGCATTGGCGCCCAACATTCTGAACATCATGATTTCGGCGGGGGTTTCAAAGTTCGGACCCGACGTCATCAGATAGACGCCCATGTACATGTTGACGCCTTCTTTTTCGGCGGCTTCAATCATCTTTTTGCGCAGTTCGGGGTCGTAGGCGTAAGTCATGTCGGGGAAACGGGGACCGAATTCTTCGTCGTTCGGACCGATAAGGGGATTGCATCCCGACAGATTGATGTGGTCGGAAATGACCATAAGGCTTCCGGGCCCCATGTCGCTGTTTAAAGAACCGGCGGCGTTGGTTAAAATCATTTTTTCGATGCCGACTTTCTTATAAGAGCGGATCACCAAAGCCAAAGATGCGGGGCTGTGTCCTTCATAGAAATGAACGCGCCCTTGCATGCACAAAACGTCAACGCCGTTTAATTTCCCGATGACCAGGCGTCCCGCGTGACCTGAAACGGTAGAACGGGGAAAGCCTTCAATTTCTTCATAGGGGATGATGACGGGGTTTTCGATGGCTTCTGCCATGCCTCCCAGGCCGCTCCCTAAAATAATGCCGATTTTCGGACGGTAATCACCGATTTTGGCTTTGATCTGAGCTGCAACCTGATTGATTGTTTCTTTCATAGAAATCCTCTTATGTTTTTGGTTAGACCCGGCTTAATGACCCAAGTTTTCGGGGCCGAACGAAACCGGTAAAAGTTCGGACAAAAGCATTGACTTGCGCACGCCGTTGCGGTCGCAAATGTGAACAACCGTCTGAGGCGTCGCAAATTCTCGAATCCTTTGGCGGCACGAACCGCACGGGGAAACCAGATTTTCTCCGTCGCCCATCACGACGATTTCGGCAATTTTATCGTCTCCGCCCAAAACCATGGCGGAAACAGCGCCCTGTTCGGCGCACGAACCCGCAGGATAGGCCGCATTCTCGACGTTGCAACCGGCGTAAAGCTTGCCGCTTTGCGCCCGAATGGCCGCGCCGACGCGAAAATGCGAATACGGAACATATGCCCGATCCATTGCGTCTCGAGCCATTTGTAACATTTCGTCCATCGTATCCATGTTGTTGTTTTCCTTTAATTCATTTCCCGTCCTTTGTTACGGGATAAATTATTAAAGTAATAACAGAATTTTCATCCCCCGCCATCATTTTTTTTGCGTTTGTCCGCCTTGTTTCTTTTTAAAAAAGAAAAAAACGTTGGTTTTCGTATCGCCCTATTTTATAAGAAAACAGTTCCTGTGTTGTTTTATGAGGTTATGGCTATGAAAATCCCTCCCGAATTCCCGACTCTTCATATTTTGCAGCATCCGCTGATCCAACATAAGCTGACGCTGATGCGCGACGTAACGACGTCGACTCGGACGTTCAGAGAATTGCTGAAAGAAATTGCTTTGCTGATGGGATACGAAGTAACGCGCACGTTGCCCCTGACGTACGAAGAAATCGAAACGCCCCTGTGCAAGATGAAAGCTCCCGTCATTGCGGGCAAAAAACTGGCCGTCGTGCCGATCCTAAGGGCGGGAATCGGAATGGCCGACGGATTATTGCAGCTGGTGCCGTCCGCACGCGTCGGACATATCGGGCTGTATCGCGATCCGGAAACGCTTAAACCCGTCGAATATTTGGTTAAGCTGCCGCCCGTCGACGACCGCCTGTTCATTTTGGTCGATCCCATGCTGGCGACGGGAAATTCCGCTAATGCCGCCGTTGATGCGTTGACCAAGCGCGGCGTGTCCGAAGATAAAATCATCTTTTTGGCTTTGGTCGCCGCCCCCGAAGGCGTCAAAGTCTTTTCAGAAGCCCATCCGAAAGTCCCCATCTATGTCGCAACATTGGACGATCACCTGAACGAACATGCGTATATCGTTCCGGGATTGGGCGATGCGGGCGATCGTTTATTCGGTACAAAAACCAGATAAGTTTGTTATACTTGTGTTTGTCGGTTTGTCTTTGCGGAGGTTTGGTGCGTGAAAAAAACGCTGATTATCCTGTTTGTTGTTTTGGCTTTGTTGGGCGGCGTCGCTTATTTCGTCCTGCCGACGACAATTAACTGGGGCGACTATATACAGGAAGTCTCTGCCGCCGTGAAAAAATCAACGGGGCGTTCTTTGGTCGTTCAGGGAACTCCCGTCTTTACGATGCGCCCCGTCCCCGTTTTAAAAATCGGAAAGCTGACAATGACAAACGCCGCCGGCGCGTCCATGCCGAACATGATGACGGCAGAAGGCGCAGAAATTCAATTCGATGCCGGCGCGTTGTTCCGCAGGCAGACCAAAATTAAAAAAATTACGCTTTTCTCGCCGAAATTCTTCGTCGAAGATTTGCAGGACGGAACGCCGAACTGGCAACCGTCTTTTTTGCTTCGCGCTCCCTCGGGAAAAGGTGTCGGCTTTGAAAGTCTGCTGGTTAAAAACGGTTCGGCATTCGTCAGGGCGGATAAATATTCCGAACCGCAATCTTGGAATAACATCAATGCCGAAGTCTTTGCCGATACGATGCAAGGTCCTTTCTTTTTGGAAGGAAATCTGTCCGCGCTGTCAACGACGTTCGGCTTTTCAATGAAAATCGAAAAGATCGAACCGGGTAAGTCGCCGGAATTTAATCTGCGGCTGTTAAATGCGCCCGCCGAAGCGACTTTTTCCTTTTCAGGCGGTTACGGCGCCAAAGACGGCGACAAAGATGCTTTGGAAGGAAACGTCAATTTTGAAATCAGAAAAACCGCTCAAGCCGCAAAAATCCTCTTTCCTGACGCCAAAGCGTTGCCGGCGGATTTGTTCCGGCCGCTGGTCGGTAATCTGACGGTAAAAAGCAAATCGTCCGAACGCTTGACCGAGCTTAGCGAAGTTTTGTTTAAATTCGGGACGTCTTCGGCAACGGGTAAAGTCGAAATTAAAAGATTAAGCCCCGAAGAAAAAGCCGCCAGAGAAACTGCGGCTCCCGCCGGCGAAGAAGAGGAAGACGAAGAAGAAATTTTCCTGATTGATCCCGACCGCCCCAACGAACGTTTTTCTTTAAAAGGATTGCCTGAAAAATTAAACATCCATGAAAACGCTTTGCCGAAAATCATCAAAGGCGAGTTTTTGTTTTCTCAGTTTGCCGCAGACCCTTTGGTGAAAAATGCCGGCGCTTTGATTGATTTCATTTCGGAAACGGGCGAAAAGTCTTCTTCGGACGACGAATTCGACATTAAAGTGGCTTTTGATACCGCCGAATTGCACGGCGATTTGATTCGCCAGATGAAAATGACTTTTTCCGAAGATGCAAAAGGAATCAAAATTTCCGATATTCAGGCATCTTTGCCCGGAAATGCCGATATTGCTGGAAATATCGTCCTGGATATGTCGGGCAGACAGCCCGTATTTGACGGAGAAGGGAGAATCGAAGCCGATAACGTCGGAGCTTTGTTAAAGTGGGGCGGATTGAAAGTTCCCGAAGAAATCCCGCAAAATTTATTGCGTACTTTTTTGATGTCCGCGAAATTTAAGGCTGCCAAAAACGGTGCCGTCATCGAAAATGCGGATATTTCGCTGGATCAGATGAAAATAAAAGGCGCTCTCAGTCTGCGTACGGTCGGGCGCAAAGCCGTCGCCGTTACGGCAGATGCCAACGAATTGAATTTTGATGCGTATTTTCCGAAATCCCGTGAAGAAGCTTTAAAAAAACACGAAGAATTCTTTTCTCAAAATTTGTCGTTTCCTCAAAAAATCCGCCGCATCTTCGATGAGTTGGCTTTTGTGAACGATACGGATATCGTCCTTAATTTAAAATCCGGTCAGTTCTCTTGGGGGAACGTCAAGGCTGATTCCGTCGAAGCCGATTTGTCGGCTTCCCGCGGATATATGCAAATTAAAAATTTCGCCGTTAAAAATTTCGCGTCGGCTTCCTTTGATATCTCGGGCGGCGCTTCCGGATTCGGCGGAACGCCTTTGTTTAAAAATTTGCGCATCGGCTTTGATACAAAACGTTTGAACGATTTTATGAAAGCGGTCGGAATTTCTCTGCCAAAAGAAATTACCCGTTCGGATACGTTGAATATCAGTGCGGAAACAGACGGGACGCTTGATGCGTTTGATTTCGGCGCAGATGCAAAAATGGGCGAATTCAACGCCGTTGCAACAGGGTCTGTCGAAAACGTCCTGAGCGATCCGGATTATACGATGCAACTAAGTCTGAAACACGAAAATTTAAGAAATTTTGCCCGCCTCTTTACCGATAAATACCGTCCGGCATTGGCAAATCCCGGCGTGTTTTCCGGAACCGTTCATGTCGTTAAAAACGGAAATGTCTGGCAGCTCTCCGATATTGATTTCAATATCGGCGAAAACGGACTTTTCGGATCCGCCAGATATGACGCAAATGCAAAAATGCCGAAACTGTCGGCGGTACTTGCATCAGGTCGCTTGGAGCCGTTTTCTTTTCTGCCGCGTCTGAATTTTTTGGATCCCGCCGACGTGGATATGTCGACAACGACGACTGCAGAAGGCAGCAAAGAAAAACAGGGATTTAACCTTTTCTCTTCTTTGATGAAAAAACGAGACTTTCAAAAAAATCAGCTCGATTTTTCTTTTTTGGGAAATTATGAAGCAGATATCCAGCTCAAAGCCGAAACGCTGGTCTTTGATAAACTGGTGCTGAACGATGTTGATTTGGGGCTGAACCTGACCCCCGCAGATGTGAAGTTGGATATTCGCCACGCCTTGTGGGAAGGGGCAAATGTCGTTTCCATCGCAACGTTCAAAATTGAACCCGATAAATCGCCGTCGGTCGTTTGGCGCACGCGTTTGGCTGATTTGCCCGCCGTCTCAAAGGCATTCGGTTCCAAAGGATTGGATTTGTCTTATCAGAAAATGACGATAGATATTAATCTGTCTTCTCAGGGAAAGACGGCAAACGATATGGTCAATGCACTGTTGGGCGGCGGCAGAATTTCATTTTCAAATCCTGTGCTCGAAGGAGTTGATTTCGCCGGAATGGAAAATGCGCTGTCCGCACGGGGACAAGCCGCCCGCGATGCTTTGTTGAATTCCGCAAAGACCGGAAAAACGCTTTTGTCTGAGCTTTATGCTCCTTACCGCGTTGCGGACGGCGAAATAAAATTCGATCCGATAACGGTAACGTATAACCAAAATACGTCTAAAAGCAGCAATCTGTCCTACGATTATAAAAAAAGACGCTTAAATTACATGATCGGAATTAATTTAACGTCTCCGTCCATGTTGGATGTCGTTCGGGAGAGAATGCCCGAATTTGAAGTGCGCGGCGTCGGCGAAATCGGTGCGGTGGCCGTATCGGACAACGCCTCCGAACTTGCAAAGACGATGGCTGATATTGAAGAAGAAGCCGAAGCTCAGCGTAAAGCAGAAGAAGAACGGCGGGTAAAAGAAGAAGAAGAACGCCAAAAAAATATTCAGAACGAGCTGTCGGAAGAATATTCCAGACTGGAAAACGAACTGGGCATCAGGATAGATGATCTGAAATTAAAGATTGACAGCCTGAAACCTTACGACGGAAAAGTCTATTCCGTTCAAAAGTATTTAATTCCGTTGAGAAACGTTTTGAAATCTTGGAATAAATTCTTAGATGACGTCAAAGCGGAAAAAGAGGCTCCGAAAACGCAGGAAGCCTTGGATAAGAGACGTTTAAGCCTACAGGAAGACGTTCTGTCGAAGCTGCCGGAAACCGAACAAGTGTATTTTTCGGCTCAGCTGGAAGGTGCGAGGGGCTTGATTGAAAATCGTCAGATTCAGGCACGGAAATGGTTGGAACAAGCCGCGAAAATAAAGGCATCTTATCCCGAAGAAAAGGAAATTGCTTCTGCTGCCGACCTGATTTCTCAAGAAATAAAGAAATTGGACGATTTCGTGGTACAAGCCGAAAAAACGGAAGATTATCATCCCTTGACGCTGATGATCGCGGATGCGGATGCTGTTTTTGAAAAAATTAAAAAGTCTTTTGAATCGGCGGAACAGGCGGCTAAAAAGAAGGCCGAAGAAATAAAAGCAAAAGAAGAAGCAAAACGCAAGGCGGAAGAGGAACGTAAAAAAGCCGAAGAAGCCGCAAAGAAAGCCCAAGAGGAAGCAAAGCGCAAAGCCGAAGAAGAACGCAGCCGGACAATCTTCAGAACCGACGGCATCCGGTCTTCGTCAAATGATGACGAACGGGATGAAAATAAAGACGACAAAAAGCCGACGTTTAAGTTAATCCCCGAAACGCAACCTGCTGACAGCAGGGGGGACGAGGCTCAAAAAACAAAGAAAACCGTAATTATCCGCAGACGCTGATAAATCAATCAGCTTTTGCGGATGATGCCGCCTCCGACGACTGTGTCGCCTCTGTAAAGGACGACGGATTGCCCGGGAGTAACGGCTTTTTGCGGTTCGTCAAAGCTCAGCGTCAGTATATTATCGCTTATTTCCGAAACGCTGACCGTCTTAGGCGGTTGGGAAGAACGCAGTTTAGCCGTCAGAGTTTCGCCTGCAAACGGCGGCGTTGCAATCCAATTTAAAGAATCCGCCGAACAGGTTTTCTTTAATGTTTGGGCTTCGGGCGCAACGATGACTTCGTTTTTTTGAGCGTCAACGCCGATAACGTATAAAGGTTCGCTGTAAGCGATACCCAATCCTTTGCGTTGTCCGACGGTATAATTCCAAAAGCCGTGATGTTTCCCAAGGATTGTCCCGTCAATCAGGACGATTTTTCCTTCGCGGGGAGGCGCATTTAACAAATCGGCATAGTCACCCGAATAAAAATCCTGACTGTCGGGTTTGTCGTGAACCGCCAAACCGTAACGTTCCGCCATGGTTCGAACCTGCGACTTCATCAGGTTTCCCAGCGGGAAAAGAGTGCGGGAAATCTGCGTCGGCGTTAAGCGATATAAAAAATAGCTCTGGTCTTTTTTGGGATCAATTCCCGTTTTTAAAACGGTTTTCCCCGATTCCTGAACCGTTCGCGCATAATGCCCCGTTGCGAAATAATCAAAATCGATTCCTTTGTTTAAAGCGGCTTCGGTTAAGACGCCGAACTTCATAAAATGGTTGCATCTGACGCACGGGTTGGGGGTCCGACCTGCCATATATTCCGAACGAAAATAATCAAGGACGTATGTTTTGTATTCCTGCGAACAATCAAAAGCATAATACGGAATGTCGATTTGGCGGCAGATTTCACGCGCCGTTTCGATGACTTTTTCTTTGTCGCAGTCATAGCAGCCGTGCCCCGTTAAAGAGCTCATCCCGTTTTGGCGGTTATGAATCGCCATGGTTACGCCGGTAACGTTATAGCCTTGTTCTTTTAAAAGCAGAGCGGCAAGAGAAGAATCGACGCCGCCGCTCATGCCGACGATGACGTTTTTTTTCGTTTTTGACATATATACAGCCTTTGTTAAAAGACGCCTCTTTCGTTTTTATATACCAAACTTTCCGAAAAATCGGAAAAAAGAGTTCTCAAACGAAACGATTTTTAGTAACGTCTTATCTTCTTATGTATATAATTTCGTTAAAGGGAAGAACGAAGGGATGTCTTTTATGAAACGCGTAACAAGATGTTTGATGTCGGCTTTTATTGCGGTTTCTTTTTTGTCGGGGTGCGCCTCTTCTCAGCCGGTTTCCGAAGAAGAAAGCCAAACAGCCGAAGTTCAGACGCCTCCCTCCGTTCAACAGCCTCCCGAACCGAAAGAAATTTCCGATGATGATTTAAAACGTGCCATTCAACAGGCTGTTCGTTCTTTGTTGCGCTCGGGCGTTTTGGATAATCCGAACGGCGGGCGTTATGTGGTGACTGTTTCCCGTGTCGCCAATTTAAGCAAAGCGCCTTTGGATACGGAAGAAGCCGTTCGCAGGATTCAGGCAAATCTGGCTGTCGGTAAAAAAGTCAGAGTTGTTTTAGCGGATAATGCTGCCGTTTCTCCGGAAATTAACGTGTCTGCCAGAATTACCCAACGGACGGCTTATGTCCGCAGCGGCAAAAGGATTGAATATTATCTGCATTTGACTTTGACGGAAATCAAAAGCGGAATCGTTTTGGGTGAAAACGTTACGCCGATTTTAAAACGTCGCCGCAAGTAATTACATAAAAACAAATTCGATATCGTTGCCGTCTTCTTCATCGGCATCGCACTCATCACCGGCTTCGTTCATGACGTAGGGCAGATGAATATTTTGGTTATAAGCGACGCCGGGTTCGGGATAGTGGCGTGCCGTGTGGTTTCCGATTTGGATTGAAAGCAAATTCGTTACGGGAATATCCATCATGGCCATGGCGACGCAAACGTTTCCGGGCAATCCGTGATAAGTAATGCTGTATCTCAAACCGCCGTTTTTAACCGCGAAAGTGATTTCTCCGTTAAAGGGATGGACGGCCTGATTGGTTTCCTGATCGAAAGAGTCGCCCTCAATGAAGCCCAAATCAAAGAGCTGTTTGGCCGTCATTGCAGGATAAGAGCGAAAAGAAGAAAAGTATGAGGAGAGGTTTTTCATCAAGGCTTGAGCGCTGGTAACGATTTTAGAGGTATTAAATTTACCCATGACATGGTTATATCCCGCCAGCATTCCCATGGCAAAAATGCCGATGAGAGCCAATACGGCCAATACTTCAATGATGGAAGATCCTTTTTCGCAATGCTGACGGCGTAAAAGCATTCGTTAAGCCCCCTAGACCAGAATATTAAGATAAGTGCCGCGCGGAGCATTTAAATTATAGCGTTTTCCGTCGATTTCGACGAAGTGGGAATCTTCGGAAAAAGGGGATTCGCGCCGAAAAGCGGGCAATACGTCCGAATTTTGTTCAACATTCTGCCGTTTTGCCGGTTCGATTCGTTTTGAAGAAGCGGCAATCTGATCCGTGTTGACGTTTATTTGGCGGTTTGTAAAAGAAACGTTGCTCACGAAAAAGCCCTTTTATATATGATAAACATTGTTTTAACTTAATTAGTATAAAAGAAAAAAGATAAAAAGTCCATCTGCACATAAGGAGCCTGTCGTCGTGAACGATGCGCTGTTTTTTTCAAGAAATATTGTAACGCGGATAAGCCACGATTTGGCCGGAGCCGTCGGCGCCGTTTCAAACGGTTTGGAATTGTTGGAAGAAGGCGGACAAACCGATGCCGAAACGCTGGATTTGGTAAAAAGCAGCGCAGCGATTTTGTTTGCGAGAACGCTTTTTTTTCGGGCGGCTTACGGGAACGAAGGACCGTTGTCCGGCAACGAAGCCGCCGAACGGATTTTAAAGGGCTATTTGGCATCATTGGAAAACAAAGCGGCTCATTTTTCTTGTTTGTGGAAAGTCGATGCGGGGCTTCCGTTGTTTTTTTTCCGTTTAATTTTGCTGGCGGCTCAAACAATTGCCGAAAAAATGCCTAAAGGAGGAACGCTTGAAATAACGGCAGAAGCCGGAGAAAATAAAATATCCGTGGAGGCAAAAGCCGATAAACTCTTAATGCCCGAAAACGGTCTGACCGTTCCGAGCGTTCAGGAGCTTATGCCAAAAGATGTCGCGGCGTTTTGTCTGTTCGAAAATTTGAAAGAACGAAATTGGATCGCTCGTATGGCGGCAGAAAACGGACAGTTGTCATTGGTTCTGGAACCCGCCGAAAACAAATGAGGGAACAATGCCCGATTTAATGAAAGAATTTCTTGAACGAACAAATCGCGAATTGGCGGATTTGGACGAAAATTTGTCTTGTTTGAAACGTAATCCCGCAGATAAAAATGTCTGGGATGCTTTGGAAAAATTTTTTAAAAATATTCGCAATACGGCTCCGTTTTTAAATTTAGACCGCTCTTATTTACTGTCAAATGCCGCTTTTTCGGAAATTCAGCAGTACAAAAACGGCGAAAAGGGGTTGGAAATTCTGCCCGCCGTTTTAATGAAATTCCAACGGGTAAAAAAAATAATGTCTTCGGTTTCAAATTTGGGGCGTGAACCCAGAGAAAACGATGAAGACTTGTTACCCGCGGCAAAACCGCCTTTACGGCAGTCTGATCAAAACGACGCAGAAAGCTTTTCTAAAGAGCTTTCGGATCAGGCGGAACTGTTGAAAAATAAAGAACGCGAACTTGCCGTTCAGGGAGCCGCCTTGGACGCCAGAGAAGAGAAATTGGTCGTTTGGTCACAAGACCTTTCGGAACAGGAAACTTTTCTGAAAGAACGGGAAAATAAGCTTTATGAAGGCGAAAAAAAGATTCTCGTTTCAGAAAATACATTGTCTCAGGAATATGCCAAGCTTCGAAAAACGGAAGCGGAGCTGGATGAAAAGGAAACCGACCTGCAATCCAGAGAAGACGCTTTAAGCGAACGTTCTTGCGATGCCGAACGCGCTTTTGCGGACTTGGAAGAAAAAAGAAAAGAAGATCAAAAACGCTTTGAAGAGCTGAAAGAAAAAGAAGAAAGCTTAAATCGCAAGCAAAACGATCTGACTTCTTTGGAAGAAGAAATTTCCCGAGCGCGAGCAGACGTTGACCGAATACGCGAAGAACAAAATAATACGGCAGAACGCCAAAAGATGCAGGCGTCTTTGTTGGAAGAAAAAGAACGCGTTTTAAACGAACGTGCCGAAGGACTGAAAAGTCTGGAAGAAAGTTTGGCAGCCGATGTTCCTGCCGACAAAGAAACGGCATCGGCACTGCTTTTGAAAATACAACGTCAGGCGCAACAGCTTGCAGAAGCGGAAGAGCAGGTCAGAACGGAAACGTTCAAGGCAAGCTGTTTTGAAAAAGAGTTGTCCGACATTCGTGAAAAGAATTCGGTATTGACGGCACAAAACGACGATTTAAAAAAGACCGCCGACGAAAGCAAGAAAGAAGCCGAGAAATTAAAATCCGAACAAATCAGCCTGATAGAGCAACACAGACTGCTCAACGGCGAAAACGTAGAGCTGCAACAGGAATTAGCACGGCGCAAAGCGGCAATTGATCGCGAACGCGAAGAAATGAAAAAGCAAAACGAAGCTTATGAAGAATTAAGCGAAGATTTAAAAGCGGTTCGTTGGCCGTTTGACGTTGCCGGTTTGTGCGCCGGGTTGGAAGGGTTGTCCAAAGCCCGTTCCGTCATGCAAAATTTGTTGGCGAAATCGTATAATATTCAGAAATTGTCTTCTGTCAGAAACATGCAGGACGCCGCATTGCTTTTTAAAGGACATACGGCAGATTTGCGTTCGCGTTCGGTTCGCGGAATTTGTGAATTTGTGCGTAAAAGCCTGAAGCAAAAATCCGAAAAATACCGTCGAGCCGTTAAAATCGGTTGGGATATCGCCGACGGATTGCCGACAATCGACGTAGAAGGCGAAAATGCGGTCTGTCGGATTTTGGCATATTTGCTTGATAACTCTTTCAGGCACGCCGTCTTACCGAAGAACGATTTGGTTTTAAGGTTGAAATTTAAAGTACGTTCGGACGGTTCTTCTTTGATTTTCGAGCTGGGCGATAACGGAACGGAAGTCCCCGTAAATACGTTGCGGGCAAATATTATTCAATCGAACGTATTGTCCAGAACCGACGCCGAAGCTTTGTCGGATGACGATATTTTGCAATATTTGTTTCATCCGCAAGTCAGGAGGCGTTCCGACGTACGGGGATTATTGGCGGTTTGTGCCGTATTGGAATTTTGCGGCGGCAAAATCCGTGCCGAAAAAGACGGCGGTCTGAAGATTGTTTTTTCGTTGCCGGCGCCTTATTTGTTCGGACAGGCTTTGGGATGCCGCATCGGGCGTTATAAGGTATTGCTGCCTTTGGGGGCGGTTGTAAGAACTCTGTCGCTGTCTCAAGAAACGCTTTCCCGCATCGGCGGCGCCCTGTTTGCAGAATGGGAAGGAAAAACCGTGTCCGTTTTGCCGTTCCCTTCCGCGCAACAGGAAATGTCCGAATACGGCATCGTTTTACAAGCCGGAGCATTTTATGCTTTGTTGCGCGTCGATCAAATTTTGGATACTCAGGAAATCGTGGCGTTGCATTCCGAAAAAACGGACAAAGATACGCCTTATTTAATCCCGTGCGTGACATTGGAACACGGACAGGAATTTTCTTTCTTGGATGTTTCTTTTTTGATCAGGTTGCATCCGTTGGCTCTGGCAACGGCCAAAGACGATGTCCAAAGCGAGGCTTTGCCGAATAAAACTCAATCGTTTTTGATTTTTAAATCGGCGCCTCATTCTTTCGGAGCCGTCCGCGTTGATGACGTGGAACGCATTGATGCCTTTTCCGAACCTAAAAAAGACCCGGAAACAAAAGCTTTTTTCTTTGAAAGCGGCGGGCGAAAGCTGGCTTTGAAAGATACGGCACCGCACGGAAGGTTTGCTTTTTCAAAGGCGGTGCTGATTTTAAAAGATTCCGCTTTGGCAATTCAGGAAGTCGTCGATATTTTGGATGTCCCCGTCAGCGAAGAAAACGAAAGCGTCGATTTTGTGGTCTATAAAGGGGCTCAAATCCCCGTTTTGTCCGAAGAAGGTTAAAATTGATACTGTAAGCCGATTTTGGTTTCGCGGATATCGTCAACAGTCCTGTCTTTATAAGACCATTTCGCGATGACGGATAGGTTCGTCGTCAGAGAATATCCGATTTCCGCTTCGCAATTCAGCTCTCTTGCCGTTTTGTCGGAAGCGTACACGTATTCGCTTTGAGCCAAAATCCTGACTTTTCCCAAATCGGAAAAAATACCCGCCTGAGCTCCCGCACCGACGAATCCGTTATGCGGAAGATAACCGCCCGATTTTAAATGCAGGTTTGCAAAGGTGAAAAAGACCGTGTTCGGCAAAAATTCAAACGAAGCGCCGATGCCGCCGTCCGCAAAAAAGACGGTGCCTTCTTTTTCTTTTCCGGGGTACTGATAGCGTTCTACGCCTGTCTTAAATTGAAAAGACAACGGTTTGAACAGTTCGTTGCGCGGCGCCAGAGATCGGATGTTGACCAGCTTTAATTGTTGCAATCGCAAATCGTTTGTCCGTTCATACCACCTCAAATCCGTATCCATATACGTGATTTCCGTAAAAGGCAGATACCCCTCGCTGTTATCCATCAGCGCGTGGTAAGCCAGACGGATATTGTAATCGATAAAGTTTTCATCGTTTCTGCGCCCGACAAAGATGCCCGTTGCGGCGGAATTATGTCCTTGATCGGGGCGTTTGGCAGGGGTCGGAACGGGCGGAATTGTCGATTTTTCGGGAATAGAGCTTCGGGCTTTTAACAGTTTGATGGTATCCGCCCGCATTTCGTCAATGCCGATGTGACGCGCCAGATATTCGTATTGCAAAAATTCATAAGCCGTTTCCAAGACATTTGCCTTTTGCGAAGGAGAAAGGTCGGAAGCCATAACGCTTTGAGTGTTTCTCGGGGCGTGCAGAACTTTTCTAAGCTGTTCTTTTTCAGAATCGTTCAGATGGCTGTAAGCGTTTTTTAATTTCGTTTGTCTGGACGGGCGGTATACGGCAACGTCAAGGACGTTGTTTTGTTTAAGGACGGTTCGAATCGTATCGACGGGAATGACATAGTCCATAAAGAAGTAGGGTTTGTAAAACTGTTGCGCCATATTTGCGTTCGGCAAAGCGACATCCAGCATTTCCAAAAGGATGTAAGAACAGTTTTCGGAAAAGAAATAATAATCGGCGCTGGCGTGTCCCGCTTCCCAAACATGCGCGACCAGACTGTTCAGCTGTTCTTGAGTCAAATTCAGGCGATATTCCCAAATATCGCGGTTTTCCATATTATTGTAGGTATTGACGGTATCATAATAGGGGGTAAGGGAAAAAACGCCGGGATATCCGCCCCAAATGCCTTTAATCATAAAAGCCAGAGCGTTATCGTTTCCCGTGATGGCGCCATAGTTGACGGCATGAGCCAAAAGAGGCAAATCTTCTTTACTGTCGACCCTTAACAGCGTATGCCCCAGAAGGGATGCGGGATTTCCCATATAAGCGCTGGTATAGATCAGGGTCAGCTTTTTTGCGTCCAGTTTTTTCAAGGTTTCGTTATATTCTTTGCAATCGACTTTCGGCAACGCCGTTTCGTCGATATTCAGATTTTTTTTCAAAAAAGCGTATCTGGCGGGATAAAGGCAGAGCGGATGCCTGTAATCGGGGGATTCTCCGGTTCTTGATTTTATTTTTTCCTTGGGGGTGAAAAACGCTCTCAGCGTCGCGTTCATTTCGGCTTTTAAATCGTATTTTCCGTTTTTATCCAAGAAAAAAGACTCGGTATCAATAGTGCTTTCAGCGGAAAACAGACGTTTATGGTAATGCAATAAAGCGCGCCATCGGTCGTCTTTGTATAATTTTAATTTTTCGGCGCGATTTTGAAGTTCTGAAAGGTATTTTTCCTGTTGATCGGATAAGGAAAAGGGCTGAGCCATGGCGGCAAACGAACCGCACAGGCACAGCCCCGAAATAAAAAGGAAAGAGACAAAACGCATGGACTTTGCCTCTTTCACGTAATTAAGCTTTCAACAATTCCGTCATTTTCAAAGAAACGGAAACGGCATCGGCGTTTTCACCGTTGAACAACAGGGCAAAGTTCTGTTTTGCAACAGAGCCGACCTTATCCGCGGGGACATCCATGATGGATGCGACGGCGTTAATGGTTTCGCCGTGTCCGCGCGAAGCGTCAATGGCGAACTGATCCAGATTGTTTTCCATGAAAGCGAACAATCTGCCCGTACCGCCGGAGATGCGTCCGTTTTGCGTACATCCGGACGTTCCGGAGGTAATGCCGAAGGTTTGGTTGGCTGAAATACCGTTTAAAAAGGTCGCGATCAGGTTTACGGCCATGCCGGAATTTCCCTTTAACAAAACGGAACCCAACCCGCAACCGACGTTATCGGCGTGAGCGGGAGCCGCGCTCAGAGCGACGGCAACGGCAGCGGCAGCTAAGAATTTTTTCATCAGAAATCTCCTTAATTGGTTAAGAAAACATTGAAAAAGTATAAGAGAAGAAAAATTCAAAATCAAAAGTTTATTTCCGCACGTTGATATGCAAAGATATTTTATCTTTGTTTAAGGCGGTATGCGGAGTATGAAATGGCTTCTATCGTGAAACAGACGCAGCGTTGGGTAAAAGCAAACCTGATTACGCCCGAACAGGCGGCGGCGCTGGTCGAATATGAAAAAGGCAGATTTTCGTTATTTTCAATAACGAACGTTTTTTTATTTTTGGGCGTTTTTGCTTTGGGGTGCGGCATTTGCGCGCTGGTGGCGGCAAATTGGCAGGATATCCCGGATGCATTTAAATTAATCGTTATGTACCTGCTGACGGCGGGAACGGCCGTTGCGGCGGAACGCAAAAAGAATACCAATCCCGCGGCATTTGAAGCTTTGCTTTTCTTTTTCATGCTTTTGCTGTTCACGACAATCGGATTGAACGGTCAGGTGTTCCATTTGGCCAGCGATTCTTGGAAAGCGTTTATGTTTTGGTCTTTCTTGGCATTCTTTCCGTTGTTTTTATCTCAAAAGGTCTGGTTCGGTTATCTGTGGTGGATAATTTTTCTGGGATCTTTTTTCGTGTCGCCCTATATGCGCGATGTTGCCGAAGCGCTAGAACCGTTCGGAGCTTCGGCTTTGTTGTTCGTTTCGTTTTTAAGCTACGCGGTGTTTTTATTGCTGTGGCCCGTTCGTGAAAAAAAGCCCGTTTTTCTGGTGCCGCTCTGCACGATAACGCTGATCGGCACGTTGCCGGCTTTGGTGCTCCCGTATTTTGACTATAAAACTCCTGAAACGTGGACTTTGATTTTTGTGTCGGTCTACGGGGCGGCATTTGCATTCGGCGTCCGAAAAATGATGCCGTTTGAACGGATTACCAAAAATATTCTGACGGCAAGCATCGGTCTTTATATTCTGATGATTTTGCTTTTTTCTCAAAAAGCGCTGTATTGCGACTTTTTGATATTCGTCCTTCAATTTATTCAAATTTTGCTGATTGCGGGGTTTGCTTACAGCGTTAAAGAACGAAAGATGTTTAATGTTTTGTCCGCCGTTGCGGCGTTGACGATTTTCTTCCGTTTTTTGGATTTGTTCGGGACGTTGATGCAAACGGGGTTCGGGCTGATTTTGACGGGCATTGTTTTGATTGCGGCGACAAAAGGATGGATCGCCTTTATGAAAAAGATTTCCGTCCGTTTTGAAGGAGGAAAAGCATCATGAACAAGATACGTTTTCTTTTGTGGTTGCCGATAGCCGTATTGGTGCTTTGGACGGCAAGCCTGAGTTTTGAACGTTCGCAAGGCACTTTGGCGGAAGTCAGAGTCGAAGGTTTCGATCCGCGTGATTTGTTGGCGGGCAGGTATTTGAGGATTCAGACGGATTACGGCGTTAAATGCGATGCATATCGTTCCGTGGCGTACGTTTGCCCCGACGGTTCGGGATGGAAGCTTGCCCGGTCTTCGAAAGAATGTCAGACCTTTGTAAAAGGCAAATGTTATGGTAAAAATTCACGCTTTGATGACGGAATTCGCCGTTTTTATGTTTCCGAAAACAAGGCTTTCCCTCTGGAATCGGCGTTGAGGGATAAAAACGTCAATGCCACTTTAGTCATTTCCGTTTTGAAAGACGGGCGCATTTTCCCCGTTGATTTGAAAATCAACGGCGTTCCGTGGAAAGAATGGAAATTGGTACAAGGACAGGAATGAAAGAAAAGAGCCTCGAAAGAGGCTCTTTTTTTATTTAGTTAAACTGCCGTCCCCAGCGTTTCGGAGCAGGCGGAGCCGCAGGTTCCTGCGTTTGAGCTGCTTCGCTGCTGTCATCTGAAGAGGGGCGTTTGATAAAGACGCGCTTTTCTTCTTCTTTCGGCTCTTCATCGCTGCCGACGGGTTCCAGATCGTTTGAAACGGCGTCAATAAAAGTATCTAACCATTCTTTGATGGGACCTGCAGAAAACTCTTTCGTTTCGCCGCCGTACAGGAAAAAGACGCCGGGACAGCTTCCGCCCGACAAAATAACGTCGACAAAATCGATGTCCTGCTTAAAACGCAGGGCAAGACGGGGCGTAACGATACAGGAAGCAATTTTCGTAACGTTGATGTCAAAGCTGGTTTCCTGCAATAATTTTTGCTGGACTTCCTGCAATCCGACTTCGTTTAACGCGCCGCAGTTTCCCGTATGGGCGTATCCGTCTATGGTCGGACCGCGTTTTTTGGGGCTTTTTCTGGCGATGCCGTAGCATCTGACTTCCTGAGGCTGAGCCAAAACGACGGCGGCATTCGGTCCGATGCGTTCGCGGATTTTTCCTGAAACCAATTCTTCATACGGTTCAGGCGGCGTATATTCGTCGGTTTGTTCGGAAGTGTCTTTTTTGGCGACGGTGCGTGACGATCCCGTGGCGTCAAAATCGGAATGGGTGCTGTAAAAAATCTGGGCATCCGCCGCAGAGCTTAAAAACGTCAAGAACAGGGAAATCAAAAAGAAGGGACGTTTCATTTTTTATTCTCCTTTTGTGTCGGTGTATCGTTTTTTGAAACGGCGGAAGCGTTATTTTCCTTCCCCTTTGTTTCATTAATTTCGTTTTGCCCGTTGTTATTGTTGTTGTCGGGGGGATTTTGTTTTAACTCTTTCTTTTCGGGGGCTTTTGCGGCGGGGTTTGCTTTTTGTTTTTTCTGGGCTTTTTGCTCCTTTTTAACAGGAGCTTTTTTCTTCGGTTTTTCCTGCACCGAACAGAATTCCGCCGAATTTTTTAAGAAGACCTGAGGATCGACCCGTTTGTCGCGCCACATGACCGTCCAATGCAAATGAGGTCCGTTCGCGCGTCCCGTCATGCCGACTAAGCCGATTTTATCGCCTTTTTTCAGCTTTTGTCCTTCTTTGACCAGAATTTTGCTCATATGGATATAGCTGGTCGTTAAATCGTTCCCGTGAGCCACAAGGACGGTTTTTCCCGTCAGTAACATATCGTCGTGGACTAAAGTAACGATGCCGTCGGCAGGCGCACGAATGACGGTTCCTGTTTTAGCGGCAATGTCCAAAGCGTTATGCTGTCCTCCGGGGGTGCCGTTAATAATGCGTTGACTGCCGTAGACGCTGGAGATTCTGCCTTTTGCGGGGACGGAAAAGCATAGCGGCACGGGGCGTCTGATTTTCTTTTTACGTGCCGTTTCGACCAATGCGTTTTCATCGGCGATGCGTTTTTGTTCTTCTTCGTTGGGGGTTACCGTGTTTTGGGGCAATCCGTCGACTTTTTGGATTCTCCATTTTCTTCGTTTGATTTTCAGGACTTTTTTGATTTTGGCTTTATCTTTTTCGGCGCTTAAGACCAGAGTCCCTTTATCATCGCGTCCGATACCGAAAACGAACCAACCGTCTTTTCGGACGGGGATTTTTTCGCCGTTCAGGCGCACGACGGCACCCGGAGTAACATAACCGTACATCAACTCGCCTTGTCTCGGCTGACCGTGCAGAAACAGCAAAGGCGGTTCCGCCTTGACCGAGCAAGCGATTAAAAAGAGCAAAGAAAATACGGTAAGAAAGCGATTCATAGCAACATTTCCTGCTGACCGTCATCCGTTCGTTTCGGCGAATGCGTTTTTTTAGGAGATAAAGAAGTTGTAACAGAAACGGTGCCGTCTGCAAATTTTAAATTCAGGTTTGATTTTTTTGCGGCATCCGCGGCACAGGAAACAGGGCGGCTTGCACTGTCCAACACAAGGGCGAACCCGCGTTCCAACACACGTTCATAAGAACAGCTTTCAAGCAGCCTTTCTGCGGTTTCCAAACTGTTTTGCGAATGAATCAACAAATTTTTGACGGCATTTTCCATCGGCTGTTTTAGCTGTAACAAAGCGTTTTTCGCGTTTGAAAGCATTAAGTCCGGCTTTGCCAATCTGTTTTTGCAACGTTCCAAATCGGCGGTTTTTATGCCGACCACCGTAAGGATTGCATTGTTGAGGCGTTCGGTTCTGTCATCAATTTTTTGTTCGTGTTCGGCAATGATTTGTTCCAAAGGCGGCAATCCGCGCACCAGCCCCGTTATGATGTTTTGTTGTTCGTTGCACAGTCTGGATACGGCAACGGCCATGCGTTTTGTTTTTGAATTCAATTCGTTTTCTAATTCTTCTTTGACGGGGACGGCTTTTTCCGCGGCTCCCGTCGGTGTCGGAGCGCGTAAGTCCGAAGCATAGTCGATCAGTGTCGTGTCGGTCTCATGCCCTACGGCGGAGATTAAGGGAATTTCGGATTGAGCCGCCGCCCTTACGACGATTTCCTGATTAAACGCCCACAAATCTTCCAAGCTTCCGCCGCCGCGCGCGACGATTAAAACGTCGGGTCTGGGGATGACGGTGCCGTCGGGCGTTGTCAGTCCGCCTTTCGGAATGGCGTTAAACCCTTTAATGGCGGCGGCGATTTGTTCGGCGGCGCCGTCACCTTGCACGGTGCACGGCCACAGTAAAACGCGACGGGGAAAACGGTCGTTTAAACGGTGCATGATGTCACGGATGACCGCTCCCGTCGGCGAAGTAACTACGCCGATAACATCGGGAAGAAAGGGGATTTTCTTTTTGCGTTCGGGGGAGAACAACCCTTCGGCTTCCAGCTTTTTTTTCAGCTCTTCCAAAATTTTTAACAAAGCACCTTCGCCGGCGGCTTCCATGGTTTCGACGACCATCTGGTATTTTGAACGGCCGGGGTAGGTCGTGATGCGTCCGGTACAAACGACTTCCAATCCGTCTTGAGGCGTTACCGAAAGCTTTGAAGCACCGCCGCGCCAGCAAACGCCGTCCAGCACGGATTCTTCGTCCTTAAGCGCAAAATACATATGTCCCGACGCCGCTTTTTTAAATCCGGATATTTCGCCGCGAACTTTGACGGAGTCGAATTTTTTCTCGACCAGCCCTTTGACGGCCAACGACACTTCGGTAACGGACATCGGTTCGTCGTTTTTCGGCAAAAGGGCGGAATCTTCTTTCGGGAAAGCCTTAAAAGGCAAGTCTGCCGTTAATTCCGTATATTCGGAGAACAAAGGTTTCGATGTCATTTTATTTCTCCGCAGTTCGCAGGTTTTGAAAGAAATTTTTTAACAGCAAAGCGGCGTCGTTTTCTTTGATGCCGCCATAAATTTCGGGCATTTTTAGGTTAGTCTGGCTTTCAAACATCCGGCATCCGTGTTCAACGGCGCCGCCTTTGACGTCATAAGCGCCGAAATAAAGTCGCCTGATTCGTGCAAAAGCAATAGCCGTCGCGCACATCGGGCAAGGTTCCAACGTAACGTAAATATCGCATTTAGGCAACCGCGGCGCTTTTAAAATCCGGCAAGCTTCGCGGACGGCTAAAATTTCGGCATGAGCGGTCGGATCGTTGTCCTGTTCCGTTCTGTTGGAAGCCATGGCGATGATTTTTTTTTCTTCGGGTATGAAAACGGCGGCGGCAACGGGGATTTCACCGTTTTCGCCTGCGCTGAAGGCTTCCTTTAAAGCCTGTTGAGCCACAAAATTTAAAAATCCGTCCATTTCAGTAGGGTGTCGCCCCTCTGTTCGGATGTCAAGCAAAAGCCGACTTGAAATCCGATAAAAATGTTTCGAAAAAGTATGTAATGATTTTTTGACGTTTTGGATTTATATTCAAATAAACTTTTGCAAAGGGTTAATACAGGAAATGCCGGCACACGTCGCCATAGACAACAATACGGTCTACAAGCTCGGCGGATTTCGCGTCGACAGGGATATTGTGCGCTATATTCGCGAAGCCAGCGATATCAGCGGCATCAGCTTTGACTATATGATGGCCAAAGCCGGACACGAAAGTCGTTTTGAAGCCGACGCCGCGGCATCAAGATCCAGTGCCGAAGGCATTTACCAATTTACGGCGGACACATGGCTTCAACAAATGAAGCTGCACGGCGCCAAGTACGGCTATGCGAAGCTTGCGGGGAAAATATACCGCGACAGCCGCGGGCGCTATCGCGTGACGGACAGGAATACGCGTGCGGAAATTTTGGCACTGCGCCGTTCGCCCAGAATAGCCGCGCTGTTGGCGGCAGAGTTTGCCAAAAGCAATAAAAAGATTTTGCAAGATCAGGTCGGCGGGGAAATCACGCCGGCGGACTTGTATTTGGCGCACTTTATGGGACCTTCGGGCGCCGTTATGCTTTTGCGTGCCGATAAGTTCACGCCGCACAAGCTTGCGGCGGATCTGTTCCCCGACGCCGCCATGGCGAACCCTCCGATTTTTTATAACAAGAAAAAGAAAATGAGGACGGTGCGTCAGGTTCGCAAAGTCCTTGCCGATATTTTTCAAGACAAAATAGAACGTTTCGCCGTTTTGCCGAAATCATTGAAGGTATGGCTTGACACCCAATCCAAAACGACGTTGGCAAGCAGGAAACAATCCGTTGTCGTTCAGGCACCCGTTTTAAGGATAGAGGCTGATACAAAGGATTTGCCTCCTCCGGTTCCAAAGCTGGTTGAAACGCTGCAACTGGCAAAAATATTGCCGGGAGAAGGCGTTAATTTGGATGACGACGAAGCGATGGAGGCTTTGGAAACTGCGGTTGAAGCATCGGCGGAATCAGGAAAGAACGATGCCGTATCCGCGGATTTTATTCCGGTGCGCCGCGTTGCTTATGACGTCGAGGGGATTTCTTTGTTGGAGGCAGAACCCGTTCCCGAGGTACGTCCCGTTTATACGGCTCAGGCGGCGACCGTTTTCGAAACGGACGATTATCCGATAACCGCACCGCTTGCGATTCAGCTGACGGCACAAACGGATTTGAATAAATTTTTCAAAGAAACAAAGGAAGATTCAAATGAGCTCTGAAGCGTCTGAAAAAGGCGAGCGTATAGCCAAAGTGATTGCGCGTGCGGGCATCTGTTCCCGCCGTGATGCCGAACGCCGTATTGCCGAAGGGCGTGTCAGCGTGAACGGTGAAGTGTTAACGACACCTGCATATCTGGTTCGTCCTAACGATAAGATAATGGTGGATTCCGTTGCGCTTCCCGAACGCGAACAAACGCGGGTTTGGCGCTATCACAAACCCGCAGGGCTGGTGACCAGTCATAAGGATCCGCAAGGGCGGCCGACCGTCTTTGACAATCTGCCTGCGGGATTGCCGCGCGTTATTTCCGTCGGACGATTGGATTTAAATTCGGAAGGCTTGCTTTTACTGACGAATGACGGCGCTTTTGCCCGTGCGATGGAACACCCGTCAACGGGGTGGATTCGCCGATATCGCGTCAGAATCCACGGAAAAATAACGCCCGAAATTATTACTAAACTTTCAGAGGGCGTCACAATAGACGGCGTTCGTTACGGTTCCGTTCACGTCGTTTTGGACAAAGAACAAGGTACGAATTCATGGCTGACGGTTTCTTTGACGGAAGGAAAAAACAGGGAAATCCGCCGCTTGATGGATTTTTTCGGATTTAAGGTTACCCGATTGATCCGCGTATCATACGGACCGTTCCAGCTGGGGACGCTTCAGGAAGGCGAAGTCGACGAAATAACGGGCAAAGCGTTGAAAGAACAGTTGGGATCAAAAGCGGTTTTGGATTTGCCCAAACGCAAACATAAAAAGTCCTAAACAAAAAAAGAAGGGAAGCCGAAGCTTCCCTTTAAGTTTTTTGGGGAAAATCGAGATGAAAAGATTAACGGGAGTTTTCGCGCGCTTTTGAAATAGCGTTGAACCCGACGGGATTTCTGCGTTTCGGAGGATTTGCTGCCGGTTCGTTTTCTTTGCCGAAGCCGACGGCATGCTCTTTTCCCGAAGGGCCGTTTTTAATCAGTTCGTTTTCGCGACCGAAACCGATGGCACGGCGCATTCCAAGCTGCTCCAACAAAATGTCTTTGGGGCTTCTGGAAATTTCTTCGCCTTCGCGACCAAAGCCGATGGCGCGGCGCTTTTCTCCTGCCTGAACAGCCAGAACGCCGCCCGGCATTAAATCGCAAATGGGAAATTCGTTTAAAGGAACACAGAACTCGTCTAACGATTTAACCATAGGAAAACTCCGTGATTTTGTTAATCTTTTGACAAAAATATCTATTTTTGTCTTTTTTGTCAAATAAAAAAGTCTGATAAAAAAAATAAATTTAATCTTGAATAATTTTTATAAGAGGACAGGATAAAGTTTATGAGAATTGTAGCAGGAAAATATCGCGGTCGCATATTGTCGGCTCCGTTAACGTTATCGACGCGCCCGACATCCGATCGCGCCAGAGAATCCGTATTTAACATTTTGGACAGCCGACTGTTGAAATGCGGTTTGTCGTGGTCTGATCTAAAGGTGCTGGACGCTTTTGCCGGCACGGGCGCAATGGGGGTAGAGGCCGCTTCGCGCGGTGCGATGTCCGTTTCTTTTATGGAAAAGGATGCGGAAGCCTTAAAATCCTTGCGTGCGAACGTTTCTGCGCCCGAACGCGACGGGTGCCGCATTTCGATATATTCCGATGTTTTATTGCCTCCGAACGTTCCCGATCCCGCCGATATTATTTTTATGGATCCGCCGTACGGGAAGGGGATGGTTTTGCCGGCGATACAGGCTTTGGCGGAAAGCGGTTGGCTGATTAAAAAAACGTTGTGCGTTGTTGAAACGGAAAGGAAAGAAGATCTTGTGTTGCCGCCGCTATTTGAAACGCATGAAGAACGCGTATACGGCAAAGCCAAGATATCGTTTGTTTCTATAGCAGACCCATTTTTTGCGCCGTAATGACGGCTTTTGTTCTGTTTTCGACGTGCAGGTTTCGCAACAGGGAATTGATATGCAATTTGACGGTTGCTTCGGTAACGTCGATGCGAAAGGCAATTTCTTTGTTTGTTAAGCCGATACTGAGCAAATCCAGAACTTGGCGTTGTCTCAGGGTTAATTTCCGTCCGGAAGGAAAGACGGATTTTTTTGAATGCGACACATTATTGAGGACGGCGGGCGGGACATAAGGGACTCCGTCAATAATCAAGCGCAGGACGTTAATGTTTTGAGAATCGGCGGAGTATTTTGTCAGACAACTTTGTGCGCCGAGTTCAAAAGCCTGCCAAATATCGCCGATGGTTTCGGATTCAATCATAAGCACGATGCGTGCGTTGCGCGCCGCGGCGACAATTTTTTGAAAAGATCTGTCCCAAGGGGATCCAAGCAGGTCTCGGTCAATAAAGATCAGGTTGAATTTTTTTGTTGCGGCGCATTCTTTTAATTCTTTCAGATTTGTTGCTTCACGAATTTCACCGATGTGATCAAAGCTTTCCAGCTGCATACGGAAACCTTCGCGAAAGAAAGTATGGTTGTCGGCAATTAATATTTTCACAAATATATTCCTTTCGTGTTTTTCCGTTATTTTTTTCAATTTAAAGACAGTATAAGCAAAAGCCTCTACGGATGCAATAAAAAGTAGAGGCTTTTGTGATTAATAAAGCTTTGAACGGGAAAAATTTTTACACGGCGGGGGACAAGCCGTATGCGCAATAAGACGGTTTTTCATAAGCGATGATTCGATCGGCTCCCGTAAAGCGCAACGTTGATTTTCCATAAGAGATAACGCCGTTTTTATCGGGCAAAGAATGATGTTTTGACTGATATGATCGTACATCGGCCAAGCTCATTGTTGTCCCGTTTTCAAACGTAACGTTCCATCCGTATAAATTGTATCCCGTTTTGATGACGATGATTTCATTTTGGGTTTCGGATTGCTCCGCCGCGGCGGCCTGAGCCTGTGTGTAGACAAAGGCTTTCGGATTGTCTTCGGCTTCCGGAATGACATAAGCCGGCGGAGTCGGTTCGGCGGGTTCGGGAATGACCAGTCGATTTAGCCCGCTGAAATATAATTTTGCATCATCGGGACCGATTAAAATTCCGTTTGAAGCATCCAAGTCAATGACCGTACCGTCGCGTCCTGCCAAAGAAATGATATTGATACCGCTGATAACCGCGCTGCGTTGATTTCCGTTTTGAGGCGCGGGAACCTTAGCCGACGATGCGTTTGCAAAAGAAGAAATTTCGGTGCCTTCGGAAACAATACAGCCTTGACAGAAAATATCTTCGGAAAGCGGCAATTCTTCTTCGTTTTGAGAATTCAGAGGGATGACGGTTAATTCGTTGATGATCAAATGCCAATCAGCCAGAGAATTGAAATTTCCGCTGTCCCGATTTAAGAGGACGGTATCTTTTTGCGCCGATCCGACAAAGGAAGAAAGTCCGCTGTTACCGTCAAAAACAAAGCGGTCAGCAGCCAAAAGGGTGTCGTCTTCGTCTTTGGGATCAAGCTCTTCCTGAGTTTCCTCGTCTGTTACGGGCGGGTTCGGTTCATTGCTTTCTTCCGCTTCTTGTTCCAGTTCTTGGGCGGCTTTTGCGGCATAAGCGTCTATTTCTTCCGCCGCATTGTCGGAAACGACGGGGATCGGAGCATCTGCAACGTCTTGATCATCATTGTTTTCTCCGATTCCGGCTGAGGTTTCTTTTTCTTCCGGCGTTTCAACGGGTTCAGACTCATCAATATCTTCCAGTTCTTTCGCCGAGACGGAGGAAGGCGTCGTCGTTTCCTGTACGGCGTTGTCTTCGGTATCGTCGGCGGGAACTTCCAATTCTTCCGCCAGAGCTTCTTCGTTTTCCAACAAGCTTTTGTCAACAGGGTCTGCAATATTGGCAACGGGGAAGGCTTCATCTTCGTCGGGCGGCAAAGGCATTTCGGAATCTACGGGAACGGAAGCTTCGGGTTCCATTAAAATATCCGTTGAGGGACCTTCGTCATCAGGGGGAAGAGGCGGCTCGTCATCCAAAGGCAAATCGGCGTCTTCGGCTGATAAGGGGTCGATCCCCGACATTTCCTCAGCAGGTTCTTCTTTTTGAGCGGAAAGATTTTCGTCTTCCTTTGTCTGTGCTTGTGCTGCCTCTGCGGCGGGGGCTTCGGGTACGGCGGCAGGTTCTGGAGCCGATGCAACTTCTTCTTCGGGGACTTCGACGTATTCGTAT